>CEPX01123702.1_pt1 | contig 14130 bp, 16 predicted proteins | sample 361361 | NCBI WGS metagenome assembly CEPX01 (sample SAMEA2619974, study PRJEB7988) | marine metagenome | biome: marine biome (ENVO:00000447); feature: mesopelagic zone (ENVO:00000213) & marine oxygen minimum zone (ENVO:01000065); material: "saline water (ENVO:00002010), including plankton... | reverse complement strand
AGAATGCTTCTCATGAAGAGGTGGAAAAGGCTTTTAAAGAGCTTGGGATAAAGGCAAAGAGCACAAAGCCTAAAGAGAAGAAGGAAAGGCCAAGGAGAAAGAGGAAGGTTAAGGAAAAAGAAGAGAAGAAAGAGGCTCCTAAACAGGAAATTAAAGGAAAAGAGCCTGAAAAGAAAGAAAAAGAAGAGAAGAAATAAGAAAATTTTATATATAACATAACGTTTATTTTTTGTAAGCTTAAAATGATGAGGTGGGTTTAAAAATGCTTAAGATGAAAAGGGTTTCTGAAACATATGATATGAGGGTTTTTACTGATACAGGAGAATATTTCGGAGATGTTGAAGAGACAATATTAACCCAGAACAAGGTTTTTGGCTGGAGAGTAAGATCTACAAAGAATTCTTTTTTAAATAAAGTGTTAGGCTCAGCAAAGGGCGTTATAGTGCCCCATCAATTGGTTAAGTCAATTGGAGATATTGTTATAATATCCAAGGCTGCAGTGCCTTCTTACAGCCCTGAAGAGGAAGAGGGAGGGGCTGGGGAAGAAGTGGAATAAGGTTTTTTATTATTTTATAATATAATTATCTCTTTAGTTTACTTCTGTTAGGCTAAAAAGAAGTTTGTAAACAAAACTTCATTTGGCTATGTCTTTAATCTTTTTATAGATTCATATGCTTTAACTAAAGATTTTTCTTCTACATAAATTATTAGCTCAGGAGTGCATGTCAATAATTCTATAATGTTAATATCATTGATAAGCAATTGAGAAGTTACATAAGATATTATCCCTTTAGTTTTAATGGCTTTTTCTGGGAAAATAAGACTTAACTCTGCAATCTCTTTATGAATCCTGAGAATATTCTTTTCCAGAAAGATATCTTTTATTTTCTTAAGATTAAAATTATCAATAAACAGCTTAACTGATAATGATCCCTGGACTATCTTTAAGGTTTCATTCTTGCTGAAATTGATTAAGGGTATTACTTTTGAGAGGTCTTCTAGTACCTGTTCATTCTTTTCAAGGTTTATAATAATAATATTATCTTTAGTGGTTATGTTTATTTCCTTAAACAGGCTGGAGAGATTATCTTCGCTTTCTTTTTTTACCTCGAATCTTCTTAGCGCAGTGATTAAGGCTTCTATCTTGTTTTTGTCCAGGGTTTCATGCTTAATAATGTATTTAGCTAATGCTCTCCTGTTTACTAAGTCCTTGTTTCTTGCCTTAGCAATGTCTGGATTCCTATTGAAGAAGTCCTGGAGTAAGAAGTTGATGTTGGTCATTTTTATAATAAATATGTCAGATATATATAAATCTTACTAATTATGACATAAAAATTAAATAGAATTTCATTTTTTTACTTTAAAGGAAACATAGTTTCCGAAAGATAACATGGACATGGAGGTTACTACAAATGAAAATCGGTAATTTACTCAAAGACATTATGTTAGGACCACAGAGAAATTTGAGAATAGATGATATTTGTGCAGGAGAAGAAAAAGATGTATCCTATTATGTACCTACAGGAGTAGCAGCAGGATCCCCAATTTTTAGTAGCGGTTCTACTAAAGGAAGAACTGCAACAATTAATTGCACAGACACGCAAACAGGAATAGAATATACTGGTGACTATATTGCTTGTGATATGACATCTGTTCCTACTAGTGATTATATGGATGAGGTGGGTGAGCTTTTTCTTCCAACAACTAATGCTACATTCTTCCAAAAAGAAGGATTAGAAATGCTTTCACTATTGAAAGGGCAGAGTATCAAAATCAGAATGAGAAGAGAATTGCCAGATCATCTGATTAGACATATATTAAGGAATTATCAAATAAGACCTAATAATAAAGAGGATCAATAAAATGCCCTCTAGAGAATCACAAACATGCAAAAGTGGTTGCCCGTGGCAGCCTCATCCAGACAACAGAGCCTGAAGGAATCAGCTTAACTGATAAAATTGCTTTCTTAGGAATGGGCTTCGGCTATCAAGGAGTTCCTATAGATGTGTTGGAACTTCTTCTTGCGGGCTTAGAAGCAAAAGAATATTCTTTGCTCCTTGTAGATGATTTTCTGAGATTCAATGGAATCAAAGAAGAATATATTGAAGCAGGGCTTCAACAAACACTTAATGCTTTAGAGTCTCTAAAATCTGTATATGGTTTTCAGCCTGATATAATCATTTCTTCAGATTTTATGCGAAGTGGTGAATATAGAACGGTTGTTGAAGAAACAGAAGAACAGGCCAGAGAAAAAGGTCTTTCAGACAAACTCATGAATACGGTGCCTGAAGAATTCAGAGAATCCCATGGAATAGTTTATCCTTTAAATGAGATTGCATGTGTTGAATTCTTAAAAAGAACAAGAGGTATAGAAGCAAAAACAGGGCCATCAAAAGAAGGAAAGTATGATAGCATCATGAGAAGTTTGGGTATGGATATTGATTTTGCTTATTTAATAGATGCATATGCTTTGGGCACAAAAGAACCAGAAACTGTGATTCCTTATATTCCCAACCACAGAGGAAAAGATAACGGCCAGAGAATCTTTTTAGATGATGGGTATAAAGCAGAATGCAAGATTAATTTAGGACCTGAACTGGCACTAAGGTACCTCCTTAGACTGGCTTCTGTAGCGGGATATAGTTTAGGCAAAAACTATCTGACTAATGAAGAAATAAGCAGTCTTTATGGCAGGAAGTTGAAAAAGACTGCAAGGCATCTAGTGGAAGAGAATATTCTGGCTCCATATAGGGAGGTGAATAAAAGTGAAGGCTAAGAAGATAGGTGTATTGGGAGGGATAGGCCCTGAGGCTACAGGAAATTTTTATCTTAAGTTAATAACAAGGCTTCAGGAAGAAGGCTTAATAAAGAGTAACCAAGACTTCCCACAGATCTTCATCAACAGTATTCCAGCACCCGAATTGATTTTTGATAATATATCTGGTGAAGATTTATTGCCGTATGTACAAGGCCTGAAGGAGCTGGATAAATTAAATCCTGATTTTATTGTGATGGTATGCAATACAATTCATTTGTTTTATGATAGGTTACAAAAAGAGGTTAATACGCCAATTATTAATTTAAAACAAGAGTTAAAAGACTCATTAACTAAGAGAGGAATAGATTCTGTTTTTATAATTGCCACGCCAAACTGTATAAAACAAGGATTATATAGGTTTAATGGTCTTAAAATATTTGAACCAAATGATAAAGAGATGAATAAGTTAACAGACGCAATCTTTAATTTTAATAAAGGGCTGAATAAGCAGGCCCAGGTAAAATTAGTAAAAAGCATCTGCCAAAAATATCTAAATAAAGGTGCAAAGACTGTAATACTTGGCTGTACTGAATTTGCAGTTATGCTTGGGAACGAGACTTTTCCCAAAATAAATACTATCGATGTCTTAGTTGAGGCAGTTGTTGAAGTAATTCCAAAACATTTTTATAATCATTAATTCTGATTAAGACCTATGGCAAAGAAATCTATAGTTACGCCCTGGGAGGTTAAAGGGGATATTGATTATGATAAGCTTGTTAGGGAGTTCGGCATATCCCCAATGAAAGAGCTGCCTTCTGTGTTTAATAAGAACCTTTTGTTTAGGAGAAATAAGGTGTTTGCGCATAGGGATATACAGAGGATTCTTGAGGCTGCAAAAAATAAAAAAAAGTTTGTGATGATGACCGGGCTTATGCCTACAGGAAAGTTTCATATTGGGCATATGATTCTTGCGCAGCAGATGATTTTTTATCAGAAGTTAGGCGCTAAATTGTATATAGCGGTTGCTGATGTTGAGTCTTATCTTACAAGAGGGCAATCTTTAGAGGAAAGCAAAAAGATTGCAATCAATGAATATATCCTGAATTATATAGCGCTTGGATTAAAGCCGGAGAACTGTGAGATTTATTTCCAGAGCAATCGTTCTAAAGAGCCAAAGAAAGCTAATGCATATTACAGGCTGCAGAACCTGTTGTCAGGGCATGCAACTTTTAATGAGTTTAAGGCTGTGTATGGAGATATCAGCCCAGGCAAGATGCTGGCTGCGTTATTGCAGGCTGCTGATATGCTTCACCCCCAATTATCAGAGTTTGAGGGCGAGCCAGTTCCAACGTTTATTCCTGTGGGGATTGACCAGGATCCGCATATAAGGCTGGCAAGGGATATTTCACAGAGGATAAGAACACAGAAATTTAGGTTTGTCCAGCTCAGCTCTACTTACCATAAGTTCATACCAGGGCTTAAAGGAGGCAAGATGAGCGCGTCTGACCCTTATTCTTTTATTGCGCTGACTGACCCCCCGGAAGAGGTGAAGAAGAAGGTTAACAAGTATGCATTTTCAGGAGGCCAGGCAACAGTGGAAGAGCATAGGAAGAAAGGGGGCAATCCTGAGATTGATGTTAGCTACCAATGGCTTACTTTTTTTGAAGAGGATGATAAAAAGCTGAAGAAGATTTATAATGATTACAAATCAGGGAAACTGCTGACAGGCGAGCTTAAGCAGATTCTTATTGATAAGCTAAACTCTTTCTTGAAAGAGCATCAGAAGAAAAGGGAGAAGGCAAGGGGAATGCTGGATAAGTTTGTTTTGAAGGGTTGATTAAAAATGCTAAAAAAGGAATTAACTCTTGTGAAATTACTGGCTAAAGCAAGTGAAGAGAAAAATCTTTATGGTACAGAGGAAGAATTGTTTAAAAAGCTTAAGAAGAGTATATCTTCTAAATCTAAACTTAGTGAGAAAGATGCTTTAAAACTGGGAAGAAAAATAAATAAATCGCTCCATCAGAAATATACTTAAAAATGGAATTGGTTATTTGCAACTTTTTTAACAATCAAAATCTTTATAACTCACCTCAATTTCTTTTTTTGGATGGATTTAAAACTTAAGAAACAGCTTCTTTTCCCTTATGATGAAATTCGGGCAGAGCAGGATAAGCTTATCATTGATATTAAGGATGCAGTTGAGAATAAGAAAAGCATGATAATCCATGCCCCTACTGGTTTGGGGAAGACAGTCGCTGCATTATGCCCTGCTTTGAGTTTTGCTTTGAAGAGGGATGTTAACATATTCTTTCTCACTTCAAGGCATACTCAGCATCATATTGCAATAGAAACTTTAAAGCAGATCAAGGAAAAGCATAGCACCGATATAATAGCCACAGATATCATTGGCAAGAAATGGATGTGCCCTGTTCCGGGAACAAAGGAGCTTTATTCTAACGAATTTTCTGAGTATTGCAAGCTCCAGAGGGAAGAGAAGAAGTGCGAGTATTATTCTAACATGTACGATAAGCATAAGCTTTCCCCTGAGGCAAAGCTGGCAATAGAGGAGCTGAAAGGGTTATCGCCTGCGCATGTTGAGAAGGTTGTGGAGGTTTGCGAGGAAAGAAAGCTGTGCCCTTATGAGATAAGCATGAAGCTCGCCTCTAAGTCAAAGGTAATTATTGCTGATTATTATTATGTGTTTAATCCTAGTGTAAGCGAAACCTTTCTGAAAAAGAGCGGTAAGAAGCTGGAGAATTCAATCATAATAGTGGACGAGGGCCATAACCTACCAGAGAGGATAAGAAACCTGTTATCAGATAAACTGTCATCAAGAATCATCAGGAGGGCTGCAAGCGAGGCAAAGAAGCATGGGCATACCGATATATTAAAGAGCTTAAATGCCATGCAGAAGATTCTGTCAGAGCTTTCTAAAGATATTGAAACATATAAGGAAAAGTTAGCAGACAAGCAATCGTTTATTGATAAAATCAACAAGATAGCAAAGTATGATGAGCTGATTGAGGATATGGAGTTTATAGGGGATGAGATAAGAGAGGAGCAGAAGCAGAGCTATATTGGCTCGATAGCGCATTTCCTGAATGCATGGCAGGGCTCTGATGAGGGCTTCTCAAGGATAATAACTGTCAGGGAATTTAATGGCAAGAGGATTGTTGAGCTTTCTTATAAATGCCTTGACCCTTCATTGATGAGCCAGGAAATCCTTGCCAGCTCTTATTTGACGATTGCAATGAGCGGAACAATGACCCCAACTTCTATGTATAGGGAGATGTTAGGCTTTCCTGAGGATACCATCGAAAAACAATACAACTCTCCTTTCCCTGAAGAGAACAGGCTTAACCTGATCATACCGGAGACTACCACAAAGTATGATTTCAGGTGCAAGGATGAGTATAGGAAGATAGCTAATGTCTGCGCTGGATTAACTAAGCAAGTGCCAGGGAATTCAATCATCTTTTTCCCAAGTTATAACCTGAGAGACAGGATAAATGATTATTTTTCCATGCTTTGCAGGAAGAATATACTGTTGGAGAAGCCATTTCTTACAAAGGAGGAGAAGGCAGAGCTGTTGGAAGAGTTCAAGAATTATAAGGAAACAGGGGCTGTTCTGCTGGGCGTTCATTCAGGCTCTTTTTCTGAAGGGATTGATTTGATAGGAGATTTTTTGAAGTGCGTGGTTGTTGTTGGTTTGCCGTTAGGGCCGCCTGATTTGCAGACTCAGGAGCTGATCAAGTATTATGACAAAAAGTTCGGCAAGGGCTGGGATTATGGATATAAGCTGCCTGCTTTTATTAAATGCTTACAGAGCGCGGGAAGGTGCATAAGAAGCGAGAAGGACAGGGGAGTTATTGCGTTCCTTGATGTTAGGTATACATGGGGGAGTTATTTTAAGTGTTTTCCGCCTGACTGGGAGATAAAGATTAGCAAGCAGTATAATGAGGTGGTTAAAGAGTTTTTTGAGCAAAACTAGAGAAGACGTTCTATTTCTCTTTTATCTCTTGGGCTGTCAACGTCAAGAGAACATCCTGCTCCGTTTAGACCAACTACTTTTGTAGGAATTTTTTCATAATCACCTACACAATCTTCAATCTCTGATATGCTTATTCCTTGTTTGTATCTTTTTATCTTATTTTTACCAAATATTTTTTTTAGAGTAACTCTAGAAGATCTTCTTAGTAGCCTTCTTATATTATGAGCTTCATCAATTTGTTCAACTTGGATGCCTTTTAGATCAACATATGCCATGCTTGTTATACGCATACCAACTCTGCCGTTTTTATCAGAATCTTCATTATCAAAGTAGTCTTCGGGGAATATACCGCTTGGATTGACCTCAAAACAGATTCTTCTGAGCAATTTTCCAGATTTCACTAGCCTTCCTTTACTTACAATTGGATAGATAAGACCATATTTATCTCTTAATTTATCACAGATAGATAAGAACTCTTCAATATCTGCTTTCTTTGTTGTGGGGGAGTCTGCAGTTAGATATAGAACATGCCCTCTGTTAGGGTCTTCTTCGTATGGTTTCTTAACATTGCCTCCAAAGCTGTCTGCTTGGTCTACAATTTCGCATTTATCATACTGAGAGCTGATTCTCCTTTCAAGATCTTCTCCCATAGCTTCTTTAGGAGCAACTAAAATAATCTTTCCGATCCTTTCTACTTTTTGCAATTCACTTAGAATATGCTCAAACATAGGCCTTTCTTCAACTTTGCCGTCTATGTTTCCCTTAATCCCCTTTAGCACTTTATAGCCTAATCTAAAATGAAGTTCTTTATAACGAAATAAATCCCCTATCTGGTAGAAAAACTCCTTTAGCGAGAATCTCTTGTCACCGCCTGCTAATATCACAGCTGATTCCTTTTGTTCTGGTTCCATGCATAAAGGAAATTAAAGCAAATTATTTAAGATTTTGCCTTCTGGAGCCCTCATTAGCTAAAATTCCCCAGTTTAGATTTATCAAACTATCCTAAACCAGTATACAAAAACGTAACATTTATATACTGGTCTAACTTTCATATCAAATATAAGATGACCTCAATTAATTTACGAATTGGCTTATTTGTTAAGCCAATTCATCACCTATTTACCAAAGGCTCCCATTTCCCTATTTCTTATACCCCCTCAAACTAGGGAGCCTTTTTTATTATCATAAATAGATTCGGTGGATAAAAATTGGAGACAAAGGAAGCAATCAACTGGTTAAAGAAAAAAAACCTTTTAGAGACAGCAAGAAAGAATTCATCTTCGCTTAAGAATATCTTTTCTGAATGCTTAGCTGCCAAAAAGGAGAATATTCTGGTCATTGGTGACATTGGGTATAAGGAAAGGCATGTTTCACCTGTTCTGTCTGCTGCTTATTACCTTGCTGCTGAGAAGCAAGGGCTTAACTGCAAACTTATACTCCAAAATCCTAAAAGAAGAGGGGAGCTGGTTGATGATATTGTTGCATCAAATCTTGAAGCTGCAGAGAAAGGAAGCATTATAGTTCTCAATCTGTCCAATAAATTAGGAAAAATGAACGGGCTTGGCAAGAGCTTCAGGAGCATGTGCAAGAAAAACAGGCACAGGTTCATCTCAACTCCAAGCCTTGGCTGTTTAACCACAGATAAGATCAATAAGATAACAAGGGCAATTGATATTGATTATAAATCTTTAAAGAAAAGGCATGATAGGCTTAAGGAAATCATAGGAAAAGGAAAAGAGATAACAGTTGCTACAAAAAAGGGGACAAAACTATACCTTGATATCAAGAACATTAAACCGGAAGCGGCTGACGGTTGTTATAATAAAGAAGGAACCGGAGGAAACCTGCCTGCAGGAGAGGTATATTTAGCGCCTAATAAAATAGAGGGCACGGCTGTTATTGATGCAAGCTCCAGAAACATGTACTCTACCCAGCTGCTCAGAAGGGATATAAAAATCATCATAGAAAACAGCAAGGTTACAGATATTATTGACGGCAACCCCGCCAGGCTTCTGAGAAAGAGTTTAGAGTGGGCCAAGGGAAGAGCCAAATACCCTGAAAGGGTAAACACTGCATGCGAATTGGGAATAGGACTTAACCCAAAGGCTGAGATTGTAGGCTCAACAATAATAGATGAGAAAGTGCTTAATACTGCTCATATAGGCATTGGCTCAAATTATTGGTTTGGCGGGAAAGTAAAGACAATCATACACCTTGACCAGGTTTTTAGGAGCCCAAAGATATATGTTGATGGAGAGGTTCTGAGAGTTTAAGATTAACTAAGGCAACGTTATAAACCTTGTATTTATCAATGTCCATTCTAATATCAGCAAGCTTAATGCGATAACAAGAAATATGGTAGACATTTCCAATTTAATCTTTCTTGTGCTTGTTGTTGATATCCTTGAGAAGCTGTCTGAGAGCATGTCTCTGTCAAGAGCATTGTAATAATCCCCGCTTGTGGCATTGGCTATGTTTAAAAGCTCTTTTTCAGATATGGAAAGCGTAACATTTGCAAGAGACAATAACCCGCCTTCTTCTGTCCCTATGCCTATTGTGTGGATAACCACTCCGTTGATGTTAGCATAATCAACAGCTTCTTCAACAGGAATGCCGGTTGTGCTTCTTCCGTCAGTTAATAAGACAATCACTTTGCCTTTTTCTTCATTCATAAAAAGGTTCGAGGCTGTTATGATAGCCTCGCCAAGATTGGTTCCGCCAATAGGCCTTACCCTGATGGAATCCACCACATCTTTAACCTGAGCATAATCTTTTGTCAGCCTTTGTTCCACAAAAGCAGTCCCTGCAAATGAAACAACTCCTATCTCCAGGCCTTTTGGTATCATATCCATGAAATTATTAAGCACTTCTTTAGCAGAGTCCAGCCTGGTAGGATTAAAGTCTTCAATAAGCATGCTGGAGGAAGCATCAAGAGCAAGAACAAAATCATAGTCAGAGCCTTTGCCTTCATACCATACAACTGTGCCAGCAACTGCCAATACCAATAAAGAAACTGCTAACAGCCTAACGCCTAATAGGATAAAGTTGGTTGAAACCGGCGCTTTCCTTGCTATCCTTTCCAAAGCTTTGTAGTTAGCAAACTGTATTGCACCTCTTCTCACAAACTTGAAAGATAAGAAATGGATAATAATCAGGAGAGGCACGCTTAACAAAAGCCATAATAGTTTTGGGTTTAGGATAACCAGTTCCATTTTATTTAACCTACGTTATGTTCTTCTATGAATTTGTTAACTTCTTCATCAATAAACGAAAGATTAATGCTATATCCTTTATTTATTCTTTTTATTAATTCTGCCCTTACCTTTAATAATATCTTGCTCCTTATTTCCTCAGAATCTTTTTTAGGGAGAGTTTTGTTTACAGGATTTATCATGCTTCTATATTTAAGCGCTATATCTATATCTCTTTCAATCTCTTTAATATAATGCTTCCTTATATCTTCCTTATATCTTCCTCAAGCTCTGCTTTAATAAGAATCTTATGGGCAATGGTATTGCTTGCAATACCGATAAACCTCTTTATTAAATCAGGCCTATTTTGAGGCATTTACCAGTATCCTCCTTTCAAGCTTATTAAACTCTTTCTTTAATTTAATTATAAACTTTCTTTTTGCTTCAGCATCTCCATAATAAAACAGCTTTTCAATTATATCTTTGCCAAATATTAATTCTATTTCTTTTTTAACATTCTTTATTGTAACCTCTTTATTTCCAGTGAATAGTCTTATGCTTATGAAATCCCTTAATAATTTCTTCCTTTGCTTTATGTTATAAAAATCATAGCCTTCAATAAAATTCTTATTTTTTAATAAGTAAGCATCTAATAACTTATAGTTAATCTCTTTATCTTTTCTGAATATGTTTCTTTTTATTGAAACATACCTGTTTATCATCAATCTAAATAAAGGATCCCTTTTAATGCCCCTATTGAAGCTCTCAGAATCAATTAATATCAGATGAGGCATTATTTCTATATCCTTTTTAATTGAGTTTTCCAGATTCTCTTTATTTATGCTCTTCGGGTTGATTATAATTATATCAATATCTTCAAAGTTAAAGCCTTTGTTAAGGAAAGAGCCGGTAATTATTATATTATCATAATTACCGCTATTATCTATAATTTCAAAGATTTTCTTAATAATCTCCTTTTTAAGGCTATCAAGCTTGACATTGTATTCAAAAACAGGCAACTCTTTGGCCAAAATATCTGTTAAAGGGGTTATTATTACAGTTTTCCCAGGCTTAAAGTCAATCCCCTCATTCTTTTGCAGGTAAACCTGGTTAAATCTGGAGCCTTTGCTTATTTTCTTTACAATTCTCACCATAGTACGTATTAATACATACTTTATATTTAAAGGTTTCGAAACTAATTCAAACGGAGAATTATGATTTATAGAAAACGCTTTACCTAAACCTCATTGCCCTTTTCCTGAACAGTTCAACAAAGGGCTTAATAAACTCCTGGTTTGTTTTTAGCTTTAAAAGGTCAGAGTTGTTCCTGTAAAACACCCTTTCTACCCATGCTTCATCCTTTTCTGCCTGCTTGCTGTATAATTCCCTTATTAAATTAGGCTCAATCAGCATCTTTCTTTTAGAGAAAGGGTCAGCAAGGGCTATCCTGCCGCTAAGCCTTGGCAAAGAGCTGTCTATAGGATCCCTTATCATAACGCCTATAACCTCAAACTTCTTGGTTACTATCTCAAGGGACTTGACCCAGTCTTCAAGCAGGGGAATGAAATCTGAGATTATGAATACCAGGGATTTTTCCTTAAGAAACATAAACAGATGCTGTAATGCCTGACCCAGGTTAAAAGTGCCTCCATATAGGTCCAGGTCAACCAGGGTGTTTGAGATAATATAAAACTGCCCTGTCCCTTTCTGGAAGTCCAGCTGTTTAACAATTTTATTACTGAACATAGACATCCCAACGCTGTCGCCTGCAGCCAGTATTGCGTATGTTAATGAGGCTACCATTTCTGCCACATATTCAGCCTTAAGCTTTTCAATAGAGCTCAGCAGCATACTTTCGCTGACATCAACAAGAAAGAATATCTCAAGTTCCCTCTCCTCAGCAAACTGCTTTATCATTAAATCATTAGACCTCAGCGAAGCCTTCCAGTCAATCTGCGTTGCATCATCATCCTGGGTAAACGGCCTGTAGCCAACAAACTCAAGGCCTTTGCCTTTAAAGACGCTCTTATATTCCCCAATAAACTTGCTTTTGATTAATGTCTTTGTTACAACTTCAAGCCTCTTTATAGAAGGAATAAATTCAAGCTTCAGCTTTCTCTTTCCACTGTCTTTATCTGCCATGTTAATCTCCTGTTAGAAACCCCAATCTCTAAATAGCTGGTTACTGCAGTCAGGTTTTTGGATATGGGATTCTCTATGTTATGGCACAGGCACTTTTGTGAGAATCTCTTTTATAATGTCATCTGTCTTGACGCCCTCAGCCTGCCCTTTATAGTTCAGGATGATCCTGTGCCTCATAACATCATGCGCAACATCTTTTATATGCTGAGGAGTGATAAAGGCCTCACCCTCCATCAAGGCTTCAGCTTTGGCAGCTATAAACAAGCCAATGCATGCTCTTGGGGAAGAGCCCCATTCTATATAGTCGCCAAGCTTAATATTATATTTTTTAGGCTTTCTTGTTGCATTCACCATCTCAGTTATATAGTTTTTAATCTTGTCTGTGTGCCCTATCTCTTTAGCAAGCTCCTGCATCTCAATAAGCCTCTCTGGATTTAGAATAGGCTTGATTTTGTATTTTTCAAATTTTTTCAATGATATATTCCTTTCTATTATAAGCTTCTCTTCTTCTATTTTAGGATAGCCCATATGAAGCTTGAATAAGAATCTGTCAACCTGCGCTTCCGGCAGGGCATATGTGCCGGATGTTTCAATGGGGTTGATAGTTGCCATTACCAAGAACGGCAATGGGGTGGGTATGGTCTCTTTCCCAACTGTTGCCTGCCTTTCCTGCATTGATTCTAATAGGGCAGACTGGGCTTTAGGAGGAGCCCTGTTGATTTCGTCCGCTAGCATAAAATTTGTGAATATAGGGCCTCTTATAATAAAAAAACCCCTTTCTTTTTCATAGCCTGTAACTCCAACTATATCAGAAGGCAGGAGGTCAACCGTGAACTGTATTCTGTTAAACTTGCAGCCGGATGCGGTGGCTAAGGCCTTGATTACCAGTGTTTTGGCAATGCCCGGGATGCCTTCCACCAGTACATGTCCATCAGAGATGGTGGCTCTTATTAAGCCATCTACTATCTTAGTCTGGCCAACCACAACCCGAGAAATCTCCTTTTTTAGCTTGGATATATCATCCCTGCACTGTTTAACCTTCTTTTCATCAATCATTCCTCTTAGTTAAGAATTTATTTTTATAAATGTGTTGTTTTATTGTAAAGTAGTAAACAGAATTAGCTCTTTGTGACATCTTCAACAATCTCTTCCTGCTTTATTTCCATTTCTTCTTTAGGCTCTTCTGCTTTGGCTTCTTCCGCGCTTTTTTCCTCGCTTAACCGTTCTATTTCCTCCTCAGGGCTGGGGTTGGGGAATACCTGGTTTGATATGAACTCCAGCCTGTTAAACATGGTATTATTGACAACTCTGCCAACAAACTTAACCTGGTTGCCTAATAACTCTGTCTTGACTTCTTCAAATTTCTCAGGCGCTTCTCTGTAAGTTAATATATCTTCCTGTGTTTTGTTAAGCAATGTTTCTACCTGGTTCCTAAAGCATACAACCCTTATATTCTCTGAGCCATCATCCAGGTGCACATTCAGTACATAAGAGTAATTGGGAGAAACCTTGTTATGTGTTTCGCATACAAAGCTATCATCTGCCATCTTTGCCCTTTTCCCGCACTCGGGGCAGACTTCAAAGAATCTTATATCAAAAAGCTGGACAATTGTGCCGAATATCTCAGCATCTGCATCGTTTTCCCTTAGGTCTTTGATTTTTTTTCTAACAGCATTGGATTCTTTAACATCCCCAACAGTCTCATCAGGTGGGTTGATTATAATATTTCCCCTGTCGCCTATATGAACCTCTTTTCTTCCCTGGTTATCCTTTGAATAGCCATCCACAAGCTTTACTATATCACCTTCCTTGATGGAAGCAAGCTTGTCAGCCTGTTCCTGCCAGAGCACTATTCTTATAGTACCGGTTTCGTCGCCTATTATCATAGAGCCAAGCTTGCCTTTTCTGTCTTCTTTCTGGAATTCATGAATGTCAAATTTCTGTGTGACTTTTCCAACAGTTTCTACGCTTCTCATGCCGGGAAGAATGTTTTTTATCTGCAGTTTCCCGGAAACCTGCTCAATCACCTTGATGCCAAGCTCGTTAGC
>CEPX01415110.1_pt1 | contig 14132 bp, 12 predicted proteins | sample 361361 | NCBI WGS metagenome assembly CEPX01 (sample SAMEA2619974, study PRJEB7988) | marine metagenome | biome: marine biome (ENVO:00000447); feature: mesopelagic zone (ENVO:00000213) & marine oxygen minimum zone (ENVO:01000065); material: "saline water (ENVO:00002010), including plankton... | reverse complement strand
TTTTTTTCTTTTGCAAGCTCAAGCATGTTTTTAGTTCCCAAAACACCAACATCTATAGTTTCTATAATATATTTCCTATAGAATTTTGGCGAAGCTATACCTGCAGCGTGTATTATGAAATGCACATCTTCATCAATTTTCAATGGTTTTGTAACGTCGTGCTGTATGGCCTTAAAATTTTCACTGTCTTTTATCAAATATTCGGAGCCTGTTATGAAATTATCAATAGAAATTATTTTGCATGGTTTTTCCAGTATATTTTTATTTAAGTAATCAATTGTCAATGAAAAGTATTTACCAAGAAATCCGGCGCCTCCTGTTATTAGAAGAGTTTTTCCACTAAGCTTTTTTGTTTCTTCTTTTATTCCTTCTGCTATTGTTTTTATGTCTTCCTCTATAATTTTGTTGTTCATATTAATTTGTATTTTTTTGTATGTTCTTCATAATTATTACTGTCTCTTTTCCCTGTTGTTAGGTTAAGCATAACAGAATCTTCCAAAAACTTCATGGCATGTGCTATCATTTTTGGTGTTATTACTAAAGAGCATGGCTCAATGATTTGTTTTTCCATCTCTGCGTTTTCTTTTGTCAAGTCTTTGGAATAGCTTTCATATCTTCCACTAATTAAATACTCATATTGTGTTTGGTGGGGGTGGTAATGGTTGGCTCTTATTGCCCCTTTCTTTGATGTTATTATTGCTACATGAGTTATAGGCTTTTCTAAGATGTTTGATATTACTCCGCGTTCATCTTCAAATTCTGGCTTTATCTTTATTATTGTCTCATTGGTCATTTAGGATACCCTCCACAATTCTTGGTTCTGGCAAAGGGATTATAAATTTTACCCCTTTGTCTGCGTATTTCTTTGTTTTTTCAAGTATTTCATGAGTAAAATTCCATGCTAAAATTAGGATATAATCCGGAGTGTTTTTTTCCAGTTCTTCTGAACTTACGACTGGAATATGGGTTCCTGGTGTGTAGAGGCCAATTTTTAAGGGGTTGTCATCAACAATGTAATCTATTTCTTTTTTTCCAATGCTGCAGAAGTTTAGTAAAGTTGAAGACTTTGCTGGCGCCCCATAGCCTGCAATGATTCTTTTTTCTTTTTTTATGTTTTTTATATAGGAATTCAATTTTTCCTTAACTGAATAAACTTTCTCTGCAAATCCTTTGTGTATACCCATATTGTTTATTCCAATTTTTTTTTCATAGTCTAAAATTTTATTTACGTTTTCATTTATTTTATGTTCGTTATTCTTTTTCTGGATAAAAACCCTTAAAGAGCCCCCATGTGTCTTGACTTTTATCGAATTAAAAATTTCCATGTCATGCTTTTCAAAGAAATATTTCAAGGTAGTTAGGGAATAATATGAAAGATGTTCATGGTAGATATTGTCGAAAGTCATATACTCTATCGTATTTACTAGATATTGTACTTCTATTACAAATATTCCGCTGTCTTTTAGCAATAATTTTACATTTTCGATTACAGAATCAATATTATCTATATGGGCAAATACATTGCAAGCAATGAGAACATCTGCCTTCCCTTTTTTATCTATTATTTTATCCACAGATTCTTTATTGAAGAAATTATTTATTGTCTCTACTCCGTTTTCTTCAGCTATTCTTGCCACATTCGTTGCTGGTTCTACGCCCATAACCTTAATATTAAATTTTTGGAATCCCTTTAATAAAGTGCCGTCATTACTCCCTATATCGACGGCTAAAGATTTTTCATCTAAATGAAAATCTTTTGTTATGTCTTCTGCCATTTTTGTAAAGTGATGTCTAAAGGTGTTTGAGGTAGACGAAACATAGACATAGTTTTTGAACATAAGTTCTGGGTCAACAACATAGCTTAGCTGCACTAGATTACATGTACTGCAAAAAACTAATTCTAACGGAAACTTAGGCTCTCCTTTTTCTAAATCTTCTTTTTTTAAGAAATTATTAGCTAATGGTGATTCCCCCAGAGATAGAAATTTTTCTAGATTTTTGTTGCTGCAAATTCTGCATTTCATGGTTAATAGCATTAGCAGATAATTTATAAAGCCTTCGAAAATACTTTTAGCTGGATGAATAAGATAAATATAGGCCTAATTGGGTTTGGGAGATTCGGGCAAAATTATTTTAGAACATTTAATGAATTAGAAGATGTAGAGGTTAGATGGATCTGTTCCAATACTATAAACACCCGAAAAGAAATGCCTTTAATATTAAATGATAAAATAAAAACAACGATTGATTATAATGATATTTTAAATGATGACGGTGTAGATGCAGTTGCTATTGTAACACCTGCTACAACCCATTATAAAATTGCGAAGGACGCAATAAACTCCGGAAAACATGTTATTGTTGAAAAACCATTAACATTATCTTCTAAAGATGCTGAAGACCTTGTTAAAATCTCCAATGGAAAAAAGAAAATTTTGATGGTTGGACACATCCATAGATACAACCCAGGAATACAAAAACTAAAGGAAGACATTGATAAAGGGAAACTTGGAAAAATAAATTATATCCATTATACCCATCTTGGGAATGGTCCTGTAAGAGAGGATGTTAATGCTTTGTGGGACTTTTTTCCACACACTCTTACAATTTTGGATTATTTTTTTGATGAATTACCATTAAGTGTAAACGCAAAGGGGGCTTGTTACTTAAGAAAAGGAATTCATGATGTTGTGACCGTTGATATTAAATTGCCAGACAATGTTTTTATTGTTGCTATTGGAAGCTGGCTGTATCCTTTCAAAAGAATGGGCTTAGTAGTGACCGGAGAAAAAAAATTTGCAACATTTGACGATTATGCAGAGAAAGAAAAATTGAAGTATTATGATAACAGACCCAAAATTATTAATGGCAAGGCTATTATGGAAGATAAGGGATATGAAGCCCCAAAAATTGGCAGTGGAAAACCATTGACAAACCAATTAAAACACTTTCTTGATTGTATTAAAAGCAACAAAACACCCTTAACAGATGGAAGTAAAGCATTAAAGACAATTAAAGTACTAGAATATGCCCAAGAATCTTTAAAATTTAATGGTATGGAGATTGAGATAAAATGAAACTGTCCATAATAATTCCGGTTTACAATGAAGCCAAAACAATTAAAGAGCTACTAAGAAGAATAGAAAAGGTTGATTTGAGCGAGGTAAAAAAAGAAATTATTTTAGTGGATGATTGTTCTACTGATGACTCAAGAGAGGTTATCGGGAGATTAAGCAACATATATGTGAAAATATTCCAGCCAAAGAATATGGGTAAGGGTGCTGCGTTGAAAGCAGGAATAAAGAAAGCATCTGGAGATTTTGTAATTTTTCAGGACTCCGATCTGGAGTATGATCCAAACGATTATGCTAAATTATTAAAACCAATTTTAGACGGGAAAACCAATATAACTTTTGGGACAAGATTTGTTGGGCAGAAATTTGTTTTGTTCGGTAAAAACAGAACAATACATACTACACATTGGATAGGAAACAAATTCTTGACATTTTGGTTTAATCTGCTTTACGGTACAAGTTTAACTGATGTTGAACCATGCTATAAAGTGTTTAAAAATGGTATTCTAAAAAGTGTTAAAGTTAAAACTGATAGATTTGAGTATGATATAGAATTAATATGCAAGATAGTTAAAAGAGGCCATAAGATCATTCAGCTACCAATAAACTATAAACCCAGGAAATTTAAAGAAGGGAAAAAAATAAACTGGAAAGATGGTATTGTGGCAGCGTGGACTATGCTAAAGAACAGATTTTAGCTTATTTTATATACTTCAGTTCCGGTTTTTTTGTTCTTGTAAACCTCAATCCCCTCTTTTTTTGTCCTTTCAACAATGTTTTTATCCAGAATTGCTAATCCATCTAATTTGAAATTTTGATTTATCCAGACATAATCTGCTTTTTCTAAATTATCCACTTTAGTAGGTACAGTTTGCCTTTCCATATTGTAAGAAATGCAATGGCTTCCTGCCATGAATAAAGCGTTTTTTTCCGTATTCTTCTTTACCCATCCAAAATCATCTTCATAGAAACTCCAGGCATTTGCTGCCATAACTATTTTTGCTACTGAAGTAAAAACAAAACCTATCATTATTAGCGTTAATAGAAAAATAAAGTACCTCTTCATTTTTTTTGGCCTGATTTTCTCTATACCATAAGCCCATACTAGGGCTAGAGCAGGAAATGCAGGCAGTAAAAACCTAGATACAGACCAACTAGCATTCATAGCATAGAACATTATAAGTAAAATAAAAGACCCCATCCAAACATATAGAAGCCACTTGTAATCCAATTTCTTTGAAACAAGGCCAAATAAGATTGGAATAGAAAATATTATCGTGCCCAGAAGCCACGCAATCAACAGAACATTTAGATGAGGTATATTAAAAAAGGTTAGAGTTTCTATGTTTCCATCCGGTACACCAAAAATTCCCAGATAAACAGACAATAGTCCGCTAATGCTCAATAAATTAGCAAAGTTTAATTCTCCAACTTCACTTAGAGCAAACGTCCCCATTTCCACACCACCAATGACACTGTTAAAAAACGGCCATACAGGATTCCCAAGCAATAACCAGTTTCTTATAAACCAAATACCCCCAATAGCTCCAGAGATGATTGATATTGTCAGGAAGTTTTTGAAGAATGCTTTTTTATCTTTATTTTTCATGTAGGCGATGTACCAAATCACAGGAACAATAAAAGCACCGTTGTATTTTGTTAGAATTGTAAGGCCAGCCACTGCTGCAGACCACATTAACCTGTTTTTTAATGCAAGGTAAACACTTAGTACTGCTAAAAATGTTATTGTTCCATCAATATAGCTGAAAACACTGTAATCAATATGCAACGGTATGAAAGCTAAAAACAACAAAGATAATAATGCTATTTTTTTGTTGAAAAGCTGCTTTGCTATCTGGAAGAAAAGTATTAATGTTATAGAGCCCAAAATAGGACTTGTCATCTTTATTGCAAAATCTGCTACACCTTTACCAAAATTCAGGAACATTGCATAAACAAAAGCAGAAATTATGTGAAATAAAGGTGGTGGCCAGAATGGCTCATCTCTGCCAAATTGCTCAAACAAAGGGATTTTTTGATTTTCTGCTATGAATTTAGCATTTGAAAGCTGCCAGCAAGCGTCCCCAGAAACGTGATAAATAGAGGCTAAGGAAAACCTTAATACTATGGCTATAATAAGCACCCATATTGCTATTTTTTCATATTTTTCGAGTTTTTTATATTTCTCCACTAAATTCATTTTTTAAAATATTCATTTACCGCTTTTGAGAATGCTTTTAGATCCTTATTTTTCACCAGTTTACCCCTCTTTACAACTTCAGGATGCGAGCCGAGGTTAAACCCGACAACTGGTTTGCCACATGTCTGGGCCTCAACCGCAGGCAAGTCAAATCCTTCCCATTGTGAACATGTTACGTAGACATCACAGGCAGCATAATATTCCGGCAAAGCTTCGTCTGGAACAAAGCCCGTAAAAATTACATCTCTATCAGCAATTTTTTTCAACTTCCAATAATAATTATTGAAGGTCGGCTTTCCGATAATAATTAACTTTGCATTCTTAATGTCTTTTTTAATAATTTTAAATGTCTTTAATAGCAAATGAATCCCTTTATGAGGCGCTATTCTACCAACATATAGCAAAACCTTTTTGTTTTTTAGATTATATTTTTTTATTATCTTGCTTCCATTAACTTTTTTATTGAAACGTTTTGCATCTATTCTGTTGTAAACAACTTTGCTTTTCATTCCTGATTCCTTGTACAATACCTTGCTAAGATATTTGCTTACAGAATAAGCTTCATCAACATTTTTTAAGGTTATATTGTTGAAAATTTTGAATAGCTTCATATAGATTTTTTGAGGAATATTGTTTAGCAATCCAGTAGTGTTTATTCCATGGTCCCAATAGATATATTTGATACCATATCTTTTCTTTGCCTTATATGCCCACCAATTCATAGGATAGAAATGGCTTATCACAACATCATAATTTTTTAATTTTTTATAATAATTTAATTTTTTTGCGTCAAGAAAAAAGAACAATCTATATAGTCTTTGCCAGAAATGGTTTTTTGGCATCCCTAGCGCAAAAACCACGTATTTTTTTGGCTTTATTTTAGCTTCTAAAGCTAAGATAGCAACTTTGTCCCCCTTTGTTGCATAATCTTCTGCCTGTAGCTGCACAACCCTGTCAATTCCGCTGTAGTAATTGAATGTTGGAGTTAGGATTGCTATTCTCATTATATCTCACCAATAAGTTTCATGAATTTTAATTTCAGAACCATAAAATATCCTGCTGCTAATTGTTTAAGTCCTAGTTTAGATTTCCCTTTGGTCCGGTTTATGAATGTTATTGGTATTTCCTTTATTCTGAATTTGTTTAGATGCGTTTTGAACAGAACCTCTTGCACAATAGAAGGCCCCTTTGATTCTATCTTTTCCGATTTTATTTTTTCCAATACTTCTCTTTTAAAGCACCTGTATCCGGAGTTGCAGTCTTTTACTCTTATCCCTAACATCCAGGTTATGTACAGATTTGCAATAAGGGTCACTAATCTTCTGAACTGGCTTCTTCCGATTTCCTTGCTTCCTTTTACTCTTCTTGAGCCAAGAATTACGTCTGCATTTTTTAATTCCTTGATCATAACAAGTATATATTTTGGATTGTGAGACATATCAGCATCCATTTCTACAATAATATCTGCACCATGCTTTAAGCAGTAGATAAATCCATCTCTCCCAGCTGAGCCTCTTCCCTTATCGCTTTTCCTCAACAGCAAATGAACATTCTTATTTTTCTTTGAAATTTGTTGTACAATTTTCCAAGTGTTGTCTGGGCTATTATCATCTACAACTACAATATGCAGATTTTTTATTTTTAATTTCAGAATTTCATCTATTAGTGTCTTTATATTTTCCTTTTCATTGTATGTCGGGACCATGATGAAGATTTTCATTTCAAGTAAACCAAAAAATAAGTCAGTTTAAAAAATTAATTAAATTGTCATTACAAATTTATTTTTTTCAATAGGGGAGTGATACAAAATTTTATTTTTAAGATATTTGCCCATTTTATTTTATTATTTTAATACAAATTCTATTATCTTATCAACGCTATATTCTGGTGGAATGTCACATTTTTTTTTGTAACAGCATAAACAACCTCTTTTTGGTATTACCTTGTCGCCTTTGTCATATATCTCTATTTCTGCTGAGCTTGTAGGCCCAAAGAATGCAACAATCTTCTTTTTTAATGCAATTCCCATGTGCAATGCTAAACTATCAGAGGTTACTAAAATATTGCACAAATTAATCAAAGATGCAAATTCCATTAAAGAATTATCACATCCAGCATCAATAATTGAACTTTTTATTGAATTCTTTATTTTTTTGTTCCTTTCTCTTTCTCCAGGTCCACCAAATAACAATAATTTTGCATTACTAATTTCATTATTCAATTTATCAATTAATTCTGCCGTATCTTTCTCACTTAATTTTTTGTCTTGCCATCTTCCGCCAGCTCCTGTGTTTATACCAATAACGGGGTTATTTTCATCAATCTTATTTTTATCTGCAAAAATTTTTCCAAAACTTAATTCTTTATCGGTTAAAATTAATATTGGCTCTTGTTTTTTATATTCTAAGTCAAGAATTCTGTACATTATTTCCTGATATGTTTTTTTGTTTTTGGATTTTAGTTCATCTGCCTTTTCCTTACCAAACTTAGAGATTAAACCCAGGTCAAACCACAAAGAGGAATCGTCAGTGTAAGTTCTTTCATTATTTTTCAAGTGAGCCCCTATAATTTTTTTACTTTTCAATTCAGAAATCAATTTGCATGCATCATAATCATCATCCAAATTTATTATTAAGTCATATTCATTATCTTTTATGCTGTTTATATCACTGCCAATTAAATATATCTTATTAATAAAATTATTATTTTTTAGAATATCAAATGAATCTTTTTTTGTCACCCAGTCTACCTTGCAGTCTTTGTATTTATCATTTAAGCCTGGAAGGATAGCAGTAGTTCTAATTACGTCCCCTATTGCCCCTAGTTTGATTACCAGTACATACATGTTCGTGAATAATCCCCGACATATTTTAAAGCTTTCTCCTTTAATTATAAGTAAATATTTATAAAATAGATAAACCCCCTATGAGACATGAAGATTAATAGGAAATATGTCGAAGCAAGCATATTTATTCTTGTATACCTATTTGCAATATATTTATGGACATTACCATTTCAGGATAATAGGACCCCTTATGGAGAATGGGATGCAATATCTCACTGGGAATTAGGGGATTTTATTGCACAGCAAGATAGAACCTTTGTATATTTGCCCCCTTTCTTGGATTATTCTTATGGCAAGGACAATAAGTTTAAACCCCATACACTGTGGTATCATCCACCGTTCCATACAAATTTAGCAATAATATCGGCTTTTTCCAATGATAGAGTGGTGCCCATATTTCTTACAAATGCCATCTTTGCCACTTCAATACTAATATCTGTTTTCTTTGTTATTAGGAATCTGTTTGGTTTCCTTCCAGCTATACTTTCATCATTCCTACTTACTTTTTCTATGAGAGATATAATGCCTTATTTGTGGGGGCAATGGCCGGAAAGATTAGGCTATGCTTTTATACCTTTAATATTATACTGCTTTTATATTTATTGTACCACTTATTCAAAGGAAAATAATAAACCCTTGTACCTTTATATTATGAGTATTTTATTATCCGTTGGATTAATGATACACCCTCTCTCTTTTTTTCATTCATTAGTTGGACTTTTTGTTCTTGGTGTTATCTTGGCGATAAAGCTGAGAAAAATCCCTCTAAATTGGAAACATATTAGCATTACATTGATTTTATTTTTATTTTTATTCTCCATTTTCCCCTACCAATCAGGTAATGTCATTAAGTCTTTTACAGGAGACTCTAAGAGAGGGCAGGAATATCCTTCTATTTCTAGAATATTTCATTGGACCCCAAATCCTGAAGATTTTACAGGCTCTGTACCTACATCTTATTTTTCTTTTAGGGAAATGCATGGTTTATGGACATTGCCTTTTTTACTGCTTGGGGTGTTTATTTTAGCTTTAAGGAGAAAAAATAGCAGTATATTCCTTTTAGCATGGTTAATTAGTTTATACTTAGTTCTTCATAGGGACTTCATAGGCAAATTTTTCTTTTTGCATAGATCACTTTCTGCAACTGCCCATATTTTTGTCCCGATAACTATTATTGGGGCACTTTCAATCAGTTCGTTAATCAAATTACCACGCAACTATAAAAATATCTTGAAATATGGAATTGCAATTTTGGTTGTTATATTAGCTACCATTTATAGCTACCCCCCGGCTCGTTCTTCTCTAGATGCGGCTTACAATGCACCTTTTTCAAGGCTGAATGAAGCTGAAATGGAGGTTAGTGAATGGCTCAAGGACAATTTAAGAGAAGATGAAAATGTTTCTATTATGGGTGTGCCTGCACAAATAATGCAGAAAGTTTGGTGGATGTCTTCTTATTCTCACAGAACTAGTGCTTATTTTGAGGGGTTCTTGACATGGAAAACATATGAGGAAAATAGAGAAGAGACGATAAAGTATCATTTATTGAATGATTACCTAATGGTGGATTATTCAGATATAGCATTGCTTTCCGACAGAAGTTTTTTGGAACAATGGCAGCAATTCGAGAAACAAAATCTGGCAAACCATACTTTATTGTATGATGAAAATAATATAAAGGTGTACAAATATGAAATTTCCTAAAATTGAAAATCTTGGATTTATTGGAATTATTGCGACAGTGATATTGGTTTTTTTCTATTTCATACTGGGTTTTTCAGGAATGATGGCTGTGTTAGGGATAATCTTGTTGTTTATAGTTCCATTCTATCTTATATTGGATAATTTCGATCTTAGCCAAGATGAAAAAATAGTATTTTCATTTTTTATTGGAGTCGGGATATTTCCTGCAATAGTGTACTGGCTGGGAATGATAATCTCATTTAGTTTGGCTATTCTTATTATTTTTGCGGTGTTGATTGTTGCGAGTTATTTTGTTAGGAAAATTCGGAAGAAGTAAAATTAGGTTTTATGATTTCTCAAATTAATCGCAATACCTACTAAGATTAATACCGGGGGCAATATAATTGCATGATATTTTATGTTTAAACCTATAATCCCGGAATAGTAACTTAATATACCTATTATTCCTGCTGATAAAACTATGCCGATGAAGAATCTCTCCATAAAACTTATTCTTTCTTTCCAATAAAGCATAATAAAATAACCGGGCAATACAAAGGTCCATAATAAGGATAAAACTGTTCCAAATAGAACAGAGATTTCCTCTTTAAAAAATGCAATTTTAAAGATAATTAAAACTATTAAAAATATTAAACCAATATATTGCAGTTCCTTTTTTATCAATTCAAAAACTTCTTTCTTCAATGCAATCAACTCCGATATTATTATTTTTTAATATAATCACAATGTCATTATCAAAAACAGCCTTTATAAAATCTTTTTTCAACAGTTCAGAAGCTATTAATAAATTGTATTGTGCAAGAACATTCTGACCAGAAACCTTATCAAAAACTAGGTAGTCAAAAGAGCATATGTCTCGGCTGCCAAAGAAAAATTCATTTGGTTTTACTTTTGTGATGTCTATAAATTCAAAAAATGATTTTCTTAGTGCTATATTGCCTCCGCTGTCTCCAGGTGTTTCGCTTATGTAATCCCTTTTGATTTTTCTTTCCTGCAATGAATTTATGAATTCATCATTATCCACTTGAGTATGAAATCTTTTTGTGTTTCTGAGCAAAGCATCTTGGCTGTAAATATCTCCATAAAAGAAGTATATTTTAGCATCTTCTTCTGCATTGTCTTTAATCCATTCCAGTGCTTCCCAATGTATGGGATTCATTACTCCGGTGCTTGTATCTCTGTTTAGTTGGGGTATGTAGGGTATTATCTGGACATCAGTTCTTGTCAATGCAGGGAAGCTTAGGATTCCTGAAAACGCAAAAATCAGGATTGCGAATATTCCTGAAGTATAGATAAATCTCCATTTTTTTATTAAGAATTTCAGCAGAATATATATTCCCAGCCCCATGAAAACTGAAAGATATATCGGCCAAAGAAATCTTATTTGGAATGCCCTGACATCAAATCCTATATAGTTGGTAAAACCGCTTAGTAACATAGCAAATGCGGCTATCAAAGCAACATGCATATCTTTAAGTTTTGGGAAGGAAAAAATAATTCCCAATAAGATTATGGGGAGTAACAAACCAAAGCCACCTAAATAAAATCCAGGGTTACCTTCCCAAATCGGTTGTGTAGTAAACTCATAAGGCTGTGCTTTAGCCCACGTGTTAAAGAAGATCACCAAATAGTAAAATGAAATTATAAAAAATATGGCAAAAGCTGTTACCATGTTTTTTATATCCTCCTTATTCATTTTTCTGGCTAACAATTTTATCCCAAAAAATAATGCCAGAAATATAAAAGCAAAAATGAATGGCGGCATATGTGTAAAGACTATCGCGGAAAGTGATATCGCTATAATTAGATATGATTTTTTTAGATTCAGATTAATTATGCTCCAGAGGAATAGAATAAGGAAAGATTGTGATAATATAGAAGGCCAATGCCCCCATAAAAATCCTGTTGAAGAGGGGAATGAAAAGATAATCAATGATAGAGGCAAAGAAAGCAAAGCCACTGTTTTGTTGAAATTTCTTATTATGAAATACATGATAAAACTTGCAATTATTGCAAAAAATACTACAATAAAATAAATTGAATCATATACTTCTATTCCGGACGAGTGAGATAATATCACAGCCAAATGGTATATCGCAGGAGGGTATCTTCCAACAACATTTTCAATACCCATTGATATGTAGGGGGCTTCGTATCTGAAATTTCCAGAATCTTTTATTGCTTCTGCCCTTACTTGGTGCTGAAATGCATCTGAGGCAAAATAAGCAAAGGGAAAGTCATGTTTTATCTGATGGTCAAACAAAACTCCCGGACCTTGGAAAAGTATCACTATAAAGAAAATTAGGAGTACTACCTTTTCCAGATCTATTTTTGTCATTTTTTTATTCTTGAATATGCAATATAAAATAAATATGCTATTAATATTAAGAAAGTTGTTGCTGTTATTATGATACCTTTCCCGAAAGAGTTTGGATTGTATTTGAATTTTAATTCACCTTTTTGGCCATCTAGGTAAACTGCACTTATTACATTATCTGCCTTGTATAACTTAAGTTCGTTTTCATTTATTGTAGCTTTCCATCCAGGAAAGTGAGCAAATCTTTCGCTCAATACAAGCCATCCTCTATGTCCATTGATGCTAATAGAGTATTCATTTACCGATATTTCACTTATTTCTAATTCTTTAAATGTCAAATCTGATTTTAATGCATCTGAGATAGATTCTTTAGATATTGAGTTTTGCCCTTCAATCAAATCAGGAAATATTTTACCACCTTTGTCTACGTATAGCTGCAATTTCAATATGTCCTCTTGAGTGACAGAGCCTCTAAGCAGAATGATACTATTGAATTTAGCCAGCTCATCAAGATCATAATCTTTTATGGAATTTTTGTCCCGAATAAAAACCGTGGATAAAGGGTCTAAATCACTTATTATAAAGTTATAGGAAAATTCTCTTTTGTCATTATTGTTGCCTAAAATCAAAATACTATTATCAACAATAAGGGCTCTGGGAATAGCATTTTTGTTTTCATAAAGATAGGGTCCGTAGACTTCCCATATTGGGCAATCTATGCATCCTTCAAATTTCCCTTTTAACAAAAGTTTAGAGTCACTAATCTCTTTGTCGGAAATTATATATTTTCCATTTAATATCCCAAACATCTTTGAAGGAGATAGTTGCTGAGCTATCGCTAGGTACCTCGCATAATCATCCATCCATATTCCCCCACCACCTTTAATTGCCGGGATATTTAACTGGGAGTAAAAATTATAGCCGGATGCTCCTATTGGGGTTGACAGGGAGTACGTAGATATTCTAAAATTACTGGAATCTTCGCTTATTTTATCTAATATAGGTATATCATTTGGTCTTGTTACATCTATTGCTGATGGGAATTTTTGCAGCAATACTAATTCTGCTACCAAGAAGAGCAGTACAATTGAAAATATAAACCCTTCTTTGAGATTTTTTATATTTCTTTTTATTATATTCATCATATTGTTAAAACCATATGCTGCGATTATTGGAGCTGAGAAAACAAACATTACAATTGCCCTTTCTATATGCCTCATCTGACCAAATCCCGGGAGATGGTAGAAAAATTTTACAATAAATGTTCCTGAAGCAAGCATTATTGATAATATCGCTAATAAAATTGAGAACATAATAATCCTCTTTCTAAAAGACAACAGCCCAAATAGGAGAAGTATAAAGGAAACAATTCCTATTGACCCAGAAAAGGAGGTTAGGTGGAACAAATTAATAAGTGATGCCCATAGATTGCTTATGCTTATGGGTTCTCCTAAAAACTCTTCGTAGCTTACACCAGAAGATCTACTCGACATTTGTACAAATTCAAAAGAAGGCATAAGCTTCATTGCCGACAGTCCTATTAGAGCTATACCTATAACAATTGAGACCAGCACTGTTTTAATAAACCTTTTTTTGAAATTGATACCTATTAGGTTCCATGTCATATATAGCCCAATTATAACTCCCGTATAAAGAAAAAATATTACACCTCCCGCATAAATCATCAAGGAAAGAAACAATGCTGCAGATATGGAGTTAAGTAACCATTTTTTCTTGTGCAATGCCTTATATGTAAAGAGAAAAACAAAGGGTATAAGTGCGTAGCTTTCCAAAATATTTAGATGACCATTAAGTATGAATCTGTGCACTAAGCCATTGAACATGAAAATTAGGGCCGCAATAAAGGATATGTTCTGTTTTCTTATTAATTCGTAAACAAGCATATACATACCAAGTCCAGCAAGGAAAAAATAGCTTATTACAGCTAAATTCATAGAAAGAAAGATATTTTTAAACAGTAGTATGTATAAA
>CEPX01132691.1_pt1 | contig 14133 bp, 15 predicted proteins | sample 361361 | NCBI WGS metagenome assembly CEPX01 (sample SAMEA2619974, study PRJEB7988) | marine metagenome | biome: marine biome (ENVO:00000447); feature: mesopelagic zone (ENVO:00000213) & marine oxygen minimum zone (ENVO:01000065); material: "saline water (ENVO:00002010), including plankton... | reverse complement strand
TCGTGCTGTTTTTGTTTCTTTTTCATCCCTCACATAAAACACACTTTGAGATATTCATGTGTGCTATTTTTATGTTTTCGACTGTAAACATACTTTGTTTTCTCCCGCACGTTATGTGAGGGATTCATACTTTTTATTATACAGGATTTTGTGTTTCGACATTTTTTTCAAGTGCTCTTCTAATTTCTTTGGATCAGAGCTTACAAAGAAAACTTCCTGAACACCTTGTGAACGGGCAATACACTTTAGACCGCTTTTTGTGCAGTACTGTATACGAATTGCAAATGGACTTCCCTTTCTTTTAGGCTTTATGCGGCCGGGATTTATAGCATCTATCTCAGGCCACAGCTCTATCTTTTGTAGAAAACTTTCAAGACCTGCTATAAGTCCGTGTTGAAGTTTAATTTTGGATCTCTTCCTGTGGCGCATCATTTTTTAAAGCTTCCCATGTATATGTGTTACTTGGGTCCCAAAGCAAGTAGCCGGCATAGTCATCCCCCATTGCGTCTTTGGTTGCTCTAATCTGGTCACGTACCATCTCTTCAGTGTATGGAACTTCAAGGTCAAAGTCCTGCAGCCATGGGCGTATTGCAGATCTTGCCTGTGTTGTTGTTGACATTGCTTTGAGCCGTCTTTTTGCATGCTCCATAGAGTAATGAACTACCTCGTACGGATGCTCTGCAGAATTTTCAAATCCGAGGAAGGACTTTACATAGTGGGATGGGTAGATCATGGGCGCAACTGCATCAAAGTACTCATAAGCATCTTCTATGACCTGCCCTATTCCCATGTCATTTCCATAGGTTACTGTTGTCTGTCCGAATATATCCGCGGAGATTTTTGTTCCTGCAAGCTCCTGCCTTATATATTCAAAAAAGTTTTTGATTGCTGTTTCTCTACGCGTGTTCTCATCCCATGAGAAAAAGTATGTGTTTTCTATTCCCGCGTCTGATGGAAAGCGGATGTAATCAAAGTTTATCTCATCAAAGCCGCGGCTTGCAGCGTCTTTTGCAATGTTTGCAGTGTACTCCCACGCCTCGCGCGATGCAGGATCTATCCAGCCAACGTCATGATTGTCCAGCCAGAGTGTTTCTACAGAGATTGGAGTAGATGAGCTTATTTTCGTAATGTCATGGATAGCAAGGTCTGGCCGGGCCGTAGAAAGCACTGGGTCCTGAAATACTGTCATGCGGGCAATAACATAAATTCCCGCATCATGAAGTTTTTTTATCACACCGTTTACATCTTTAATTCTGTTCTCCTGCGCATTGTACTTTTTCAGCTCTGGAATATCTGTTTCATATGAGAGAACTCCTGTGAAATCTTTAATATCCATAATTACTGCGTTTATTTCTGAATCTTGGGCAAGTCGGATAACATTGCTGATTGTTCCTGAATTTGCCGCTGACCATGCAGTAAGATAGATTCCATTTATAACTTTTGGAGGATTTGGAAGGGGTTTCTGGGCTGGAGTTTCTTTTCTTATAATTGGAGCAAGTATTTTTTCTACAAGAGTTGCTTTTTCTTCCTGTTCGGAATCTTCTATCTCTACATCAAAACTGTTTCCAACTAAAAATCCAAATCCAAATGGAATTGCTATAATAACGATAATTATGAGCGCTGGGTAGATTATTTTCCTCATCCCTCACATAACACGCACTTCAAGGCACCTTTTCGTGTGCGTGCTATTTTAATGCTTTCGACTGTATACATAATATTTCTCTTTACGTGTTATGTGAGGGACTCATTTTTTCTTGTAATGGAGCAGAATTGAGCCCTGTTTATTTAATTTCTTTGTGCTTACTAGCGTAAATTTCTTATCGTGTTTTTCACTAAATAGGCCTATCCCCTGTCCGAATACAATAGGTTCTATTGTAAGATAGAGTTCATCAAATAGTCCATTCTTGAGGCAGAAGCTGTATGTCTCTGCTCCTCCCAAGATATTTATGCGCTTGTATCTAAGGTCTTTAATCAGCTTTTTTAAGTCTAGATTCTTGGGATTGCAATAGAGGAGGTTCTTTACTTTTTTTACTGTTCTTGTTTTGCGCGTGAAAACTATGCAGTTTCGTTTTGAAAGATATGTTCGTGCTGTTTTGTAGGTATTGTTGCCTACTATTATCGCATCTCCCTTTTCAAGTTCTTTTCGGAAAAATATCTTGTCCTCTTTGCTTGTCCAATCTGTGAAGTGTCGAGAGTTTTTAGCAATCTTGCCGTCTAATGTTATTGCAGCAAGAGCTATATACTTTGTCATTCTTCAAGAAGTTTTTTTAGTTTTTCGTTTTCTTTTAAGATTGCCACCTCCTCAATGCACCATTCAGAGTATCTTTCTGGATGCTCTTCTGTTTCTTTTACAAACTCCTCCCATGGCACCCATCTTACTGCCTCAACTTCCTTTGGGTTTAGATTTGGGTCCTTATCTGTTTTTCCAATAAGAATGGGACAGATTTCATTTTCCATTACTCCATCCCTTGTGAACTTGTATCTATATAGAGAGGCCTCTTCTATGTGCTCTACGTGAAGTCCTAATTCATCTTTTAGGCGTCGTTTTACTGCATCTGCATTTGATTCATTAAGCGCTGGATGGCCGCATAAAGAATTAGACCACACAAGAGGCCATGTTTTCTTCTCGTGACTTCTCTGCTGCAAAAGAAGGTCTTTGCCCTTAAAAATAAAGGCAGAAAAGCCGCGATGCAAAGGAGTCTCTTTAGTATGCACCTCAGACTTTGGCATTGTTCCGAGGACATTATTATCTTGGTCTACAAGGACCACATGTTCAGTCATGAGTGTTAGTGTATCTAAATATGTATAGTTCTGCAATTTTCTAAGGCAGTCTTTTTTTTATTCAAGATGACTTAAAGGGCAGATTTCTTGGAACATTCCATCTTCAAGTGTGTAGTAAGTAGTTGTAACTGGAGAAGGTAATTCTTCTGGAATATATGGGTTTGCAATAAGAAGATAGCTTTCTGGATAATGCTCTACTCCGTACTGTGAGCCCAGTCCATAAAAGACGATTTCTCCGCTTCTTACATCTACAATTGCGTGAGACTGGCATCCTGCTCCACATCCCCATTCAGAAACTGCGTAATATCCTGCAAAATTTACTCCCTCTTTTGTCCCCTCTATAATTTTTGTCTGGAAAACAAGCGCGTCTTCATTGGATGAAAAGTCTACCTCGCTTATTTGACCAGTGTAGACCTCATCTGCAGGCATGCCTTCAAATGTAAAACCTTTGCAGTCTATTTCTGACATTGGCAGAGCTGCTGCTCCCATCATCTCTGGCATGGCTGATTCTCTCCCTCCTCCGCCTATTCCAAGAATCTGCTTTGGAGCTTCTGCAGGTACTGCCTTTGGAGCTGAATCGCCAAAAGAGAATGATTCTACTGTGATATCATCTTCAAGGGAGACAATTTTATTGAGGAGCTCCTCATCACTTTTTGGCTTTTCTATCCTTGTCTGATAATACACAACTCCTGCAACTACAATAAACGCAAATACTGCACCTCCTACTCCAAGGGCGAATCTGTTTATTGATGTGAGGATTCCCAATGGACGATCTTCTTTCATCACTCTTTGTGCCTTCATCTGTCCGGCCTTTTCTTCAAGAAGATTTCTTAATTCATTCTTAAAGTTTTCGTCACACTGAACTTCTGGACGGACCCGACGCAAATCACGAATCATCTCTTTTTCTATTTTTCCTTTGTCTTCCCTCATATTTCTTTTCTTAACTTATTTATAACTCTTGAAAACATAACCTTACATGCTCCCTCACTCTTTCCTGTAATGTCTGCGATTTCTTTATATGACAACTCATCCCATACTCGCATAAGGACTACATCTCTCTGATCTTTTGGAAGCTTTTTTAAATATTTCTGCGCCTTCCCTATATCCTCCTTCAGATCAAGACCCTCCTCTACCTTATCGCTCTCTCCTATCTCCCACACTTCTTCAATATCTACTGTTTCTTTAGATACTCTCCAGTGGTCAAATAGAGTGTTGCGCGCAATGCGGTATATCCATGCAGAAAATGTTCCCTTGCCTTCCTCAAATGTCCCTATCTTCTCAAGGGCCTTGATAAATGTCTTGCTTGTAATATCTTCTGCAGTCTCCTTGTGGAATGTACGATAGTAGAGGAAGTTGTAGATTTTCTGGAAGTACTCCTCGTAGAGCACGCTAAAGTGCTCTAGTTCACCCTTCTGACATTTTTCAATTGCATCATGCTCATCCATGTGCTCTTCATTCTACACTCCCATTCTCCCAAGACCAAATTTTCTGCGCCAGGAGGGAGAGCACAAGAGGCGAGCAAAACTTGTGCTCATATATCCTCTGGCAATCGAGCTTTAAGAGGATTAATCTCAAAGCTTCATATATATCTACGATTGAAGAGAATTGTTGTAACTATAAAAAATAGCCCCATGATAGAGGCTTATTTTTATTCCCTTTATTCGTACAATCTTAGGAGTTCGTTGTACTTGTCAATACGTTCTCTGTATGGAGCTCCGATTTTTACGCCATCTGCTGAAGATGCGCGCGCAAGCTGAATGATAAACACACCCTCTGTCTCCCCTGCTCTGTGAGATATAACGAATTTTAAGTTATTGTTTTTTGCAGCCTGAATTGCCTCACAGGTTTCTGTAACTGTGCCAATCTGATTTGGTTTTATAATAACGCCTGTAATGAGCTTTTCTTTCGCAGCTCTTTCAATGGTTTCCGGATCAGTGGTTGTAATGTCGTCTCCAATAATGAGCAAATCTTCACACTCTGCCTGTAGCTCCCTGAATCCATCCTCGTCTTTTTCTCCAAATGGGTCTTCTATTGAATACAAAAGGCCTGTTTCGTCTTTGTAGGTCTTATAAATCTCCTGCAGCTCCTTTCTCTCAAGCTTTTTGCCTTTTAGTGTGTACTCCTTCCCTTTTTGGAAGTGATTTGCCGCAGCATCAAGACCAATCTTGAATTCGCGCTCCAGCTTCTCTGATTTTATGAGCTTTGTAAGGATTTGAATTGGTTTAAAATTATCTCTGAAATTTTCGTCAATTCCTCCCTCGTCTCCGATTGGAATCGTATGTAGCCTATGGCTTTTTTCAATTTGTAAGTGGAGCTTTCTGTAAAGTGTAATAAGTTTTTTTATTGTATCTCTTATTGACTTCCCAGACTCTGCAACTACAAGGTATTCCTGAATATCAAGATTGTTTTTCGCGTGTGCTCCTCCCTCAATAAAATTCGCGAATATTGCCGGCTGCTTTCTGGTATTCGTGCCATTTGTGCCTGATTCGTGCGATTTGCGAGCTCCAAAAAACTCTTTCTGAATTACTTCCCACGGTTCTTTTTCTCCTGCAAGAAGCTTGGTAAATGCGACAGAGAGCCCTAGCGCAACATTTCCGCCTATCTTTTCTTTTCTTCTTGTGTTGTCGAGCTCCTTTAATGCCTCATCAAAACTTTTAATTGAGCTAAATGATTTTCCAATAAGCTTCTTCCTTGCCTTATCAATGGAGCTCTTTGCCCTTCCATAATCTACTGTTATAACCTCATTGCCTCCCCTGCTTCTGCCCGCAGGGATGCCAGCGCAAGCCCTTGCCTTGTCTCCTGCAACCTCAAACTCGAGCGTTATATCCGCCCTAGAGTCAAAAATCTCTCTTACTTGTATATCCCGTATTATCATCCCTCACATAACACGAACTCCAAGGCGTCTTTTTGTACGTGTATTACTTTAATGGTTTCGACTGCAAGCATGTGTTTTTTTTCCTGCACGTTATGTGAGGGAATCATTCTTCCGGCACTACGTTTTCAGGCTTGCCCTTTATAAATCCTTTGATGTTTCCAATTGTAATGTCTAGAATCCTTTCATGCGCCTCTACGGAGTTGAATGCATCATGCGGAGTGATTAAGACATTATCCATGTGTATCAAAATGTGATCCTGAAGCATGGTTTCCGCGTCCTCCCCCTTTGCCGGCTTGTAATGCTTTTCTTTTAGCGCAACCTCTTCTTCGAGCACGTCGAGTCCTGCTCCTGCAATTTTCTTTTTCTTTAACGCCTCTACCAAAGCCTCAGTTTCTACAAGCCCGCCTCTGGCTGCATTTATTAGATATGCGGTGGGCTTCATGAGTTTTATGTTCTTTTTATTTATTAAGTGATTCGTATGTTTATTTAGCGGGCAGTGAAGTGTTACAAAGTCAGACTTTTTAAGAAGCGCCTCAAGCGATACATACTTATATCCCATCTTTTTTGCATATGCCGCATCTTTTACAACATCAAAGGCAATAATATTCATGTCGAATCCTCTTGCAATGCGAACTACCTCTTTTCCGATTCGTCCTGTTCCTACAACTCCGATAGTCTTTCCCTTAAGATCAATTCCTCGAAGTCCCATAAATTCAAATCTGCTTGTTTCTTTTAGCCTATCAATTCCCCAGTATATTTTTCTAGAAAGATTTAAAATCAGCCCGAATGTAAATTCTGCCACTGTATTGTCTCCATATCCCGGAACATAAGAAGCTGTAATCCCTCTTTTTTTGCACTCCTTAAGATCAATATGATCAAAGCCAGTTGAGCGTGTCGTGACGAATTTCAGATTTGGCAGCTTATCAAGCATTGCCTTGTCCATTTTTGAATCCACAAATACAGAAATTACTTCTGCGTCTTTTGCATCTTTGGCGTTTTTTAGTGTAAGCGGACTCTTAACAAACTTCAGTTCATGAGAAGAGAAGTTCTTTTTTAAATGGGCTTCTTCCCAGCCCTCAAAGCTAAAGAATGAGATGTTCATATATTTAAGACCTAAGACTTAAGACATAGGATTTAGTACTATTTTTTACGACGTTTTTCTTCTTTTGCGATTCTTAATATTGCCGGAATAACTGTATCTGGATTTAGAGAGATGCTCTCGATTCCTTCTCGCACCAGAAGCTCTGCAAATCCCTGATGGTCAGATGGAGCCTGCCCGCAGATTCCCACATACTTATTCCTCTTTCTGCATATTTCTATTGTTCTTGTTATAAGCTCTATAACAGACGCGTCCTTCTCATTCCCAATATGCGCGATTATTTCCGAATCTCTATCGAGCCCCAGAGTGAGCTGCGTGAGATCGTTTGAACCAATAGACATTCCATCAAACAAATTGAGAAACTCATCAGCTCTTAATATATTTGACGGAATCTCGCACATTACATACACCTTAAGACTTTTGTCTTTCTTGCGGTCGAGTCCGTTCTCTTTCATTACCTCCAGCACCTGCCTTCCCTCTTCCGGAGTTCTGCAGAATGGAATCATAGGAGTAATGTTTGTAAGCCCCATCTTCTCTCTGGCTTTTTTCAGGGCCCTACACTCGAGTCCAAATGCTTTTTTAAACTTTTTATCATAATATCGGGACGCTCCTCTCCATCCAAGCATTGGGTTCTCCTCCTCTGGTTCATAGAGCTCTCCCCCTAAGAGGGTCCTGTATTCGTTTGTCTTAAAGTCAGAGAAACGAATGATGACCTCATGCGGATAGAATGCTGCGCCTATCTTTCCTATTCCTTCTGCAATTTCATCTACATAGTAGTTTGCCTTATTTGCATATCCTAGTGTTTTCTTCTCAATCTGTCTCGCGATTTTCCTTTTTCCCTTATCCTCTGACCTGCTTAATCTGCTATATTCCAAAAGAGCATTTGGATGCATGCCTATGTGCGATGCAATAATAAACTCTAATCTTCCAAGTCCCACACCTTGGGCAGGAAGATGATGATTCTTCATTGCATCATCCGGAGAACCAATATTTACCATTACTTTTGTTCTTGTCTCTGGAATCTTTTGAAGCCTGTGCTCTATGATGCTAAATGGAAGACTTCCTTTGTAGACTATTCCAGTTTCTCCGGATGAACAGTCTGCTGTTACCTCTTTTCCGGTTTTTAGTTTTTTCGTTGCGCTTTCTGTTCCTACAATGCAGGGAATGCCGAGTTCGCGTGAGACAATTGCTGCGTGGCTCGTGCGCCCGCCCTCGTCAGTAATAATTGCGGATGCAATCTTCATAATCGGCTCCCAGTCCGGATCAGTAATTTCCGTAACAAGAATTTCTCCTTTCTGAAACCTCTTTATGCCTCTTACATCTTTTATAACCCGCACCTTGCCTGTTGCAATCTTTGTTCCCACTGCAACTCCTTCGATTATTGGCTTACCCTCTCCTTTTAGACGAAACTCCTGTATAACATTTTTATCTTTGGAGGAGTGGACAGTCTCTGGACGAGCTTGGACAATAAAAAGTTTTTCAGTCTTCCCATCCTTTGCCCACTCAATATCCATTGGCTGGTGTGTCTTTCGTTTCTTTGAAAAGTACTTTTCAATCTCTACACACCATTTCGCAAGCTTAACAATCTCTTTTTCTGTAATACAAAACTTTTCTCTATCTTTTTTTGAAACCTTCACTACTTTTGTGCCATTTGGCGCGTAGATCATTTTTATATCTTTGCGCCCAATGTTTGTTTCAATGATTGCCTTGTAGCCCTTATCAAGAGTTGGCTTGAACATAGTAAACTCATCTGGAGTTACCTTGCCCTGAACTACCATCTCACCTAGTCCGTATGAGCCGTTCATTGTTACCACATCCTCAAAGCCGGTTTCAGTGTCTAAGGTGAATGCAACACCTGATGAGGCAAGGTCAGAGCGCACCATGAGCTGCACCCCCACAGAGAGTGCTGCATCAAAGTGTGAAAACTTCTTGTCTACCCGATAAGAAATAGCGCGGTTGGTAAAAAGCGAGGCAATACACTTCTTTGTTGCCTCAAGCACTCCACTTACTCCCCTGACATTTAGGAATGTTTCCTGCTGGCCTGCGAAAGAAGCGTCCGGCAGATCTTCTGCTGTGGCAGATGAACGTACTGCAACATCCGGATTATCTCCAAGCTCTTTGTATGCCTTCTCTATCTCCTTTTCAATATGCTTGGGGAGTTTTGATTTTAGAATCACCTCGCGCACCTCTCTACCCCTTTTCTGAAGGTTGTGAATATCGTGAGTATCGAGTCCGCGCAGAATTCTTCTTATTTCTTTTTCAAGCCCTGCCTCTTTAAGAAATAATCTGTATGCATGAGCTGTGAGCGCAAAGCCGTTTGGAACATTTATTCCAAGCTTTGTAAGCCCTTGATACATCTCACCAAGTGCTGCATTTTTTCCGCCTGCAAGAGGAACATCTTTAATACTAAGGTCTTTAAACCACAGAATGAGAGCATTTTTTCTAGATTTTTCCATATTTTCTTGCTTTCTATTATACCCTTTTTCTTAAAGGCGGTATAATAGCTGTAATGGAATCTATCTTCTCTACTATTACCCTGTTTGCCTTTCCCATTATTATTGTGGTGTTTATTATCATCACCATTGTGCTTGAACACCACTGGAAGAAGTATAGCGTTGGAATAGACATCCTGAAAAGAATACGAAAAATATACTATCGCGTATCAGCAGTACTCTTTATTTTTGTGGCAATTTCATTTGCTCTTTCTTTTTTATGATTAAACTGTACGAAAATGAAAAAGTTTTAGCAGAGATACGCAAACACTGGTTTGTGATTGCTGGTGAGGCCATAGCTCTTGGCGCGCTTGCTGTTGCGCCTCTTATTGTCCTCCCTATTCTCCAGAGCACGCTTCGTAGTATTTCTTCGTTTGAGGGTAATATCCCATTTTTTACCTTTTTGTTTTTCTATTCTGTGTGGCTTGTTTTTATCTGGATTCTTTTCTTTGTTGCGTGGACAAACTACTACTTGGATGTGCTTATTGTTACGAATAAGCGAATTGTTGATATTGAACAGGTTGCCTTATTCTCACGAGACCATGTTTCAGTGCCCCTGCGAAATGTTGAAGATGTGAAAGTAGAGATTGCTGGTCTCCTTCCCTCTCTTTTTAAGTATGGTGATCTGCATGTGCAGACTGCAGGAGAATCAAAGGAGGTTATTATACCCCGAATCAATCGACCTCATGATGCGCGGCGCCGCATTATGGAGGAGTACCACAAGTTGCACGAGTAGTGTTAAAAAAATTCCCAATTTTCAATTTCTAATTTCCAATACATTTTGTTGCCCTAGTAACCTACTTTAGGTATTATGCGACTATGAATGATATACGATCCTGTCAAAACTGTAAGCAGGATTTTTCTTTATCTCAGGACGAGAAGACGTTTTATATTAAGATAAAAGTTCCAGAGCCCACCTTCTGTCCTGCATGCAGATTCCAGCGGCGTGTTGCTGTTCGTAACGAACGCACTCTTTATAAGCGAAAGTGCGGGCTTTGCGGAAACTTAATGCTTGCAATGTACGGGCCAGAGAAGCCATTCCCTGTGTACTGCAAAGACTGCTGGTGGTCTGATAAGTGGGATCCAACTGCCTATGAGCTTGCATATGACTGGGAAAAGCCCTTTTTCGTACAGTTCCGTTCTCTTTTAGAAAAAGTGCCTCGCCCTAATCTCATTACGCAGAATGCCCCAAACAGCGACTACTCAAACTACGTTGTTGATGTAAAAAACTGCTATCTCTGCTTTGGCACCATTGAATCTGAAGACTGCATGTATGGAGCTCCGTACGAATCAAAGCACTGCGTAGATACCTATCTTGCCAGAGAGTGCGAGTACTGCTACGAATGCCTTGATTGCGAGAAGCTTTCAAGCTCTCTTTTTGCGCAGGATTCCTCTGCATCACTTAATCTCCTGCACTGCTTTGACTGTAAGAACTGCCATGACTGCATTGGATGCGTGGGATTGAGAAATAAAAAATATCATATATACAATAAGGAGTATCAAAAAGAAGAGTTTGAGAAGATGCAAAATGAGATTTTCTCACGCGGAAGAGAGGGGTTTGAGGAGGTGCGCGTGGAATTTGAAAAGCTCAAGCTTGCTATTCCCCATCGATTTGCCACAACACTAAAATGCGAGCGCGTGAGCGGCGACCATATTGTCCAGTCAAAAAATGCGGAGCACTCGTTTGATATAAAAAAGCTGGAAGATGCAACGCACTGTATTCGCATGATTGACGGGCGGGACGTACATGATACGAACTACTGTGAGTTTATGGAACTTACCTACGACTACCTTGGATTTTTGCGGGACAGCAATATTCGATTTTCAAATACGTGCGGAGAGTGTGAAGATGTTCAGTATTCTGATTTCTGTCAGGGCTCTTCTCATCTTTTTGGGTGTATTGGGCTTCGTAAGAAGGAGCACTGCATTTTTAATAAAGAATACGAAAAGCAGGAGTATGAAGAAATGGTTTTGAAAATAGAGGAGCAGATGAACAGTATTCCGTACAAGGATGCGAAGGGGCGGGAGTATAGATATGGGGAGTTTTTCCCAATTGAGCTGTCTCCTTTGGCTTACAATGAATCTGTGGCTCAGGAGTTCTTTCCTCTTTCAAAAGAAGAGGCAGTAAGTCAAGGATATTCATGGCGGGACCCGGATGATCAGGGGTATGATGTTGCTATGCAGACTTCTCAAATTCCTAATACTATCGAGGAAACAGGCAGTGATATTTTGAATCAGGTAATTGGCTGTGAGCACGCGGGCACATGTAATGAAAAGTGCACGACTGCATTTAAAATTACCTCTATGGAACTTCAGTTTTATCAAAGGATGAGGATCCCTATTCCTACCCTCTGCCCGAACTGCAGGCACTATGCTCGGCTTGGGAGACGTACTCCGTTTCAGGTGTGGAGACGAAAGTGCATGTGCGGAGGAAAAGCATCAGATGGAGGCATGTATTCAAACACGAGCGCTCACTCACACAATGAAGAACACTGTGCAAATGAATTCGATACTTCATATGCTCCAGAACGTGACGAGGTTGTCTACTGTGAAGAATGCTACAATGCAGAAATTGTCTGAGGAGATTGCCTGCCCCGTGGGAGCGGAGCGACTCTACGGGGTGTACTGCGAGGAGTGCTACAATAGCGAGATTGTATAAAGATAAACCAAAACCCGCCCTGAGCAATGTCGAAGGGCGGGCTTTTGGTTTGAGCTCAAATCAAAATTTACTATGCTGGATTTACTGGTTCTGCTGGCGCTTCTCCTCCTTTCTTTTCTCCGCCGCAGCAGTTCCTACTACATACGCCCTTGTGCGTTACAGCTTCAAAGACTGCTGCAAGACCAATTACGATGTAGATAATTCTGGAGATAATGTTGGCCTGCCCGCCAAATAATTCCCCAATGTCCCACCCAATAACTCCAATAAGCAGCAAGTTTATACCTCCAATAATGAGTAGGATAAACGTGACAATGTGTAATGCCTTCATGGGAACTTCACGAATATCGAATTGGGTACGAATATACGAATTCTTTATTCGTATAGTTCGTATATTAGATATTCGTGCTTGATTCGCATATTCGTGTATTTTCGACCTTTCTCGCTCTTAAATATATACAAACCGCTTCCTCACAAAGCGGTATGTCAATATCCTCATTATACCAAAATCTCCTCTTTTTTTCGGTATTTTGTGGATGAATAAAAAAGGACCAAAGGAAACGGTTTCCTTCGGCCATTGTTACGAGTCTCTTTGGCGCGACTCCTCTCTCCATGTCATGTATTCCGAGCTTTGCATGAGCTCAGGAAGATACTTCGTCCTGCACCAGTGGAGTAGCCACCCTCCTTGTCCTGTTTCCAGAGAGATCTCTTCGTGAGCCTCAGGCTGCACCTCCTGAAACTCTCTTATCTCTCCTTCCCAGAGCACGAGGGCGTTCGTTCCAGGATTGTAGGAGGATATTTCCTCGATATGCGTAAGGAGGACTCCTTCTTTTTGAAGCTCTGCCTCGCGCCCTCTCGCTTCCCCCTCACTTTCGAACCACTCGACCTCAGACTTTGGACATTCCGCCAGTATTCCTGCGTCTATCCAGTGCCCGTTTAGCGCCTCGTTTATCTTATCTGTGACGAAGCTGTCGCTGTTGGCCAAGAGGCTTTCTTTTGTGAAGACCTTGCGATCCCATAGCCACTTGATGACTAGAGTTGCGAGAAAGTGCTCGAGTGTTCGAGTTGTTGGGTTCGCATAGACGCTCTTGATGAGGCGTGCCCGCAAACGCAGGAAGTGCTCAAATCGCGAAACGTCTGTAACTACGGCCTTGTCCTCTATCACTTGCACAGAATCCCAGCATCCGCACACGCAAGGCGTGGTGCTTATCATGTGCTCAATGCTGTGGTCGTAGCCTACACTTACGTTCTGACAGCTGCAGTACGCGACTGCGTCTCCGCCCACATAGGCGAATCGATCAGCAAGATTAAGTATCTCGCCGAGTATCCCTTGCCCCTGGATCGTGTCAATCACACGTTCGGCAGAGATATTGAGCAACTGCAGTCTTGCAGCATGCTGCCAAATGAGAGGGACACAGGTTTCTTCCTCATCCAGCTCCTCTCCGACTGCCATCTTGGTCGTGTCTCCGCCAGCTGGAGTTGTAATGTCGTGGAGCACAGCCGCTGCCTCAAGGACCCTCATGTCCTCCTCAGAGAGGCCGCTGTTCGCTCCGATGAGCACTGCAATTCCAACCACAGAAAGCGTGTGTACCAGCCGTGTGTGAGAGAAGAGCATTCTACTCTCTGTCTCTTCCCTCTCCATCCTCACCATAACGCCGGCAAGAAATCCTAGTTGCCGGATTTCTCTTAAGCGCCATCCATCAAAGAGGGTTAGTAGCTGCTCTGTAAGTCCCCCTCGGTGGAAGATGCATCCGGTTCCTGTAAGAGGGAAGGTTGGAACGATCTGACTTGGATCTTCCGTTTCTATGAGCGCATGCGACTGACGCAGATGCCTTCTCAGTACTCCCGGAAGCTCTTCTGTCCAAGGCGGCTCATCGCCTTTATTCTCTTCTCTGTTCCTGAGGTAGGCGTTTTCGACAATGATGATTTGCAGTATACTACTTGTTTTTTCTGCTTTCTCATCATTAACGATTTTCCGCCACACTTCACAAGAAATCGCGTCTATCCAGTCTTTCATAGAACGCGCTTCTTGTGCTGTAATCTGCGGTATAAAGGTTATATCTTCGATTCGTACGCATTTCTCAAAGCCTTGTGCCATATACATGCCATATTCTCCTTGAAAAGTGCTAAAAACGAGCCTTTCTATAGGCATTTTAGGTATACCAGTCCTCCTTTCTTTCGTCAAAGTCACTGCCTTTTTTCTTTTGCTATTCTAATATTCTTGAGAATT
>CEPX01415111.1_pt1 | contig 14138 bp, 15 predicted proteins | sample 361361 | NCBI WGS metagenome assembly CEPX01 (sample SAMEA2619974, study PRJEB7988) | marine metagenome | biome: marine biome (ENVO:00000447); feature: mesopelagic zone (ENVO:00000213) & marine oxygen minimum zone (ENVO:01000065); material: "saline water (ENVO:00002010), including plankton... | reverse complement strand
AACATCGTCCAGTGAGTGGAGCCACAATTTGTAGCGATAAGACTTCTTTTATTCTATAATAATCTATATGAAGTTAAAGATATATGAATAAAGATTTACAAAAAAAATTGTTGCCAATACTTATAATCATAATCATTGTTGTTGGCGGTGTTTTGTTTTTAAAAAATAAGACGAATGACAGTATAGCAGACCTCAACATACCTCCTGGTTTAGATGGCGCATTTGTTCAAGAAGATGGAAGCGTAAAAACGACAGCCGGAGACAATGCAGGCGGTGCGCGTGTTATGCCCGACGGAACAGTGGTGCTTGGGAGTGGCGAGACAATTCCTGGAGCACATGTAATGCCTGACGGCACGGTGATGCTTGTGCAAAAGATGGAAGATTCTGTTCTGCCAACAAAAAGACACACGGATCGTGTTGGTGACTTACCGTATGTATTTAAAGATGGGGCAAAAGAATTTCATATAACCATAGACGATATCATGTGGGAATACGCTGACGGGAAAAGTGTGCATGCATGGGGATATAATGGGCAAATACCCGGCCCGACAATTCGCGTGGATGAAGGCGACAAGGTAAGAGTTGTTGTCATGAATCATCTTACTTATGACAAGGGCACTACTATTCACTGGCATGGTGTGCGTATGCCTGAAAACAGCTCAGACGGTGTGCCTGGTCTAGATCAGTACCCAATATTACCGGGAGAAACTTTTGTGTATGAATTTACTGCGGTAAATGCAGGTACGCACTTTTATCACACACATGGTTCGTCGCACGTAGATATTGCCTTGCAGGATGACATGGGGCTTCACGGGCCTCTTATTATTGAGCCGAAAAATAGATTCGATGAACGACATACGTCTAATTATGATAGAGAGTACATTTTTATGCTTGATGAATGGGCTGTTGGGGATGAAGGAATGAACCATGCCATACATCTGGTCGGGGATGACGGTAGCCATGTCCACCAAGAAGCAAATGTCTTTACGATAAATGGTAGGATTTTTCCCGACAATCTTGAAGAGGGAACTCTGTGGGTGAAAGAAGGAGACAAAGTTATTGTCAGACTTGTAAACAATGGAAGTGAAGCGGTACACCCAATGCATACACATGGACACTCGTTTAAAGTTATAGCAATTGACGGCGAGCTAGTTCCAAGGTCTGCACAGCAATCAATGGATACAATTACCTTACACCCAGGAGAAAGAAGAGATCTTGTGATAGAGGCCAATAATCCTGGTGTATGGCTCTTTCATTGCCACAATGTTCACCACGCGTCAGTTGGTATGATAATGGCTTTCTTTTATGAAGGGCACGAGCCGTGTTGTCTGGAGGAGAAAGGACCTGAAGAAATTATACAGATGATAGACACCGATGACGAGTATGCGCCAGACACGCCTGATGACCACGAGCATAATTAGCATATGATATAATATAATTATGAAGCTCTCGCATGTGTTATTTTTCATAATCATTATTGCACTTATTGCAGTTGTGGTTGCTATTATGAGCACATCATCTGTTGAGATTAAGGGCACAGGCGAAGAGGAAAATATTATAAATAATCAGGAATTATCTATGGGTACATTAAAACTTACAAGCTCGTCTTTTAAGCACAATGGAGAAATCCCACCAAAGTACACTTGTGACGGAGAAGGGGTCAGTCCCGCACTTTTTATAAGCGAAGTTGACCCAAATGCAAAGTCACTTGTCTTGATAATGGATGATCCTGATGCTCCCACCGGAACATGGAATCATTGGATAAAATTCAACATTTCAACTTCAACAACCGAAATAAAAGAAGGGGAAGAGCCAGATGGAGTCTCGGGTGTTGGCACATCAGGGAACAGAGATTATCATGGCCCATGCCCTCCGGATAGACAGCACAGATACTTTTTCAAGCTTTTCTCTCTTGATACAGAACTTGATTTGGGAGAAGGCGCGACAAAGAAACAAGTAGAAGAAGCGATGGAAGGGCATATACTTGAGCAAACAGAACTTGTAGGAGTATACGAGAGGAATCAATAATCAATATATGGCAAGAAGAAATATAAAGACCACAAACATTGAATTTACACAGGAGATTTCCGATTACTTAGATAAAAGACTGCAATCTGCCCAAAAACTGATTGATCCAAACGACACAAGTGTGCTCTTTGATATTGAGATAGGAAAAACTACCAAGCATCACCAAAGTGGGAACATCTTCAGAGCTGAAATCAATCTTCATATTGCGGGAAAGCAAATGAGGGTATCATCAGAAGAGGCAACGATTTTCAATGCAATTGACAAGGTTGAAAAGGAGATTGTGCGGGAACTCCGCAGATTTAAGGGCAAACGTCTTCGCTTTATAAGAAAAGGCGGAGCTAAATTGAAAAATCTAATGCGTGCAATTTATCCCCGCAGGTAATCTTCATAATCCATCTCCTTTTTACCCTCTGGAATAACTTTTTTTATTTTTAGTTTATTATCCTCAATTTCTGCGTCAGTTATTTTGACGCGTATTTTTTTGCCGTTTCGATTCACTAAAAAATATACACCAGGCCACTCATCAAATGCACGAATCTTCAAAAGATTTTGATAAGGATCACCGTCCAGTTCAATAAGCCCGTCTTCCTTTTTGATTTTTTTTGTGAATGTAGCTTGGCTTTCATCCTGCACCTCTGGCTTTATTTTCCCTGCGATCCACTTTGGAATTACTTCGGCAAGCAATTTGCCGCCCTCTGTGAAGAGGATTTCTTCAAGTTCGCTTGCCTTCGGAGGCCAGCTTGCGCTGGCAGACCACGATTCCAGTTCAATGCTGGCTTGTGCGAGAATTGACCCATGGTCCACTTTCTCGTCAACAAGCATAATCGTAACTCCTGTTTTTTTCTCGTCCCCAAGTATTGCGGATATTATAGGAGAGGCACCTCGCAGTTTAGGCAAGAGAGAGGGATGTACATTTAGCATTCCATATTTTGGAATATCAAGAATTTCTTTTGGCAATATTTTTCCGTATGAGGCAGTTACAAACAAATCAAAATTTTCTTCACGTAGGAAATCCAAGAAACTTTTATCAAATTCTTCTGGTTGTACAAAGTTTACTATATTTTTTTCCGCCCATATTCCTACCGGTGGGGAAGTTACAATAAGATTTCTACCCTTTGGCTTGTCGGGCGATGTTACGACTAAGTTCGGAGTTAATCCCGCCTTTTTTAATTTTTCAAGGACTACTGTGGAACTCCTTGAGGTTCCAAAGAATGCAATTTTTGGCTTATTTTTTCGTATCATGAATGTTTTTCGCTCTATCTATAAAGAGAACTCCGTCCAGATGGTCCATTTCATGCTGAAAAATTTTCGCCAAGAGCCCGCTTCCACCACGCTCAAATATTTTTCCATTTTCATCATACGCGCGAACAGTGGCTTTCTTTGCTCGTTTTGTAGTTCCATATTTACCGCGTACAGAAAGACATCCCTCCTCATGAGATTCTTTATTCTTTGAGAATTTTGTAATTGTCGGATTTATGAATACAAGATCTGGAAGTGATGAAGAAATTTCACTTTCTCCATGGTCAAACAATTTTCCGGACACTATGAAAATGCGGAGTGGCACTCCGATTTGCGGTGCGGCTATTGCAACTCCATCTTTCTGTTTTTCAAGTGTTTTTGACATATCTTTGAGAACTTTCTTTACTTCAGCGGATTGTATTTTTCCAATCGGTATTTCCTTTGCCTTATCTCTTAAAATAGGGTCTCCATCTTGAACTATTTTTTCCATTTTTCAATAATAGCTTAAAAATAAGCATAAAAAAACCCCCGCTATAATGAAGGGTAAAAAATAAGCGGGGGGTCTTGCCGAAGGCCAGAAAGGAGAACAAAAGAGACCTATCGACAACACTATTTTAATTATAACAAACTTTCAGGGTCAACATCAATAAAGAAATACGGAGGCAAGGAACACAAGATTTCTACCATTTCATTGTCTGGCCATTTGCCTCTGCCAATTCTTAAAAGTCCGTACATTGCGAATTTCCTTCCCGCTATTTTTACTAAAGACGGATATATTTGAATACCGTATTTTTTTAGAAGTTCTTTAGCGTATTTCATCTCTTTTAAGACGCGTTCCTGTGTTCCGACAACACTTATTTTTACAAAGGTATTAAATGGCGGATATCCGAATTGCTTTCTCTTTTTTATTTCATCTTTATAAAAATCGACAAGATTACCTTTGGCGGCATATTCAAAAACTTTCTGGTTTGGCTTTCTTGTTTGTATAAGCATTTCCTTTTCTGTGATTTCTTTTACCTTCAAGAGGAGTGAAAGAATTTTTTCCGGCATTCTCCACTCGGGAAGTGAAAACAAAGAGTCAATTGATGCCACTGCACTGTATGTTACCGCTCTGTCAAGGTAGGAAAGCGCCATTTCTGTCCCCAAAAGGACAGCTCCTTCTGCTGTATAAAATTTTTCAACTACAGCACGAACCTGTTTGTGAGTTGAAGTTGCGTCTTTGTCAATTACAAATATCTGATTTTCAGGAAATGCTTCCTTTAATTTTTTCTCTACAAGCTGTATTCCTATCCCAAGAGTTTCCAGTTTCCAACTTGCGCAAGTTTTGCATCTTTCGTTTGCGCTACGGGACGCTCCGCAAGCATGGCAGAGAAAACGATTTCCTTTTGAGGTATTGTGTAGCACTGCCGGTGCGTCACAGTTCTCGCAGAAAACCGCTGCACCGCAGTCACGGCAGATTGTTGAAGAGGAAAGTCCGCGGCGTGCGGCAAACACAAATACATTCTCTTTTTTCTCTATTGCACCGGAGATTAGGTTTTTTAATTCACTCCCTATGATTTCAAATCGGCCTGCCTTTTGGTATCTGATATTCTTCATATCAACTATTCTCTGGTTGGCACTCCTTACCGTACGGAGCTTCAAAGGAGAGAATTCGTCAAGATCGCCCTCCTGATATCTCCACATTGTTTCAATTTTTAAAGGCAAGTCACCGAAAATAATCTGTATTTTCCTGCTATCCGCTAAGAATTCAGCAAACACTCTATGGTCTATAAACGGGCGATTGAACTGCTTATATACACGAGAGTTCTCGTGCTCTACGATAATCGTTCCGATGTCATCTCTTGGGATTGAGAGAAATGTCCCTGTAGCTATTATAAGTACGGGGTGCCCAGCTTTAAGCACATTTTTCCACTTTAAAATCTGCTCTTTTTTTGATAGCGTGCCGTGTAAAACATATGTATGACTTTCTATCCCTTTTTTCAGGAATTCCTGTGCCTTTTCTGCATCATGCATTGTAGGCACCAGAAGAAACACGGACGATTGTCTTGCAAACTCCTCTCGTACTAAAGATTTATAGCTTGCAAAGCGATCTGCTATTTCAGACTGCAGTACAAGTTTTCCAGATGCTAACTGACTTTGATGGACTTTTTTCGTTTTGGATACTTTGGTTTTTCCTATTTCATCCCAAACTGCGTTCGGGGTCATTGCTGCAAGCACTGCGCCTGTAGTTGTCGCGAAATACTCCGAGGCGGTTTGTGCGGCAGAGATAAATTCTGGCAAAAAAAGAGTTTGCGCATTTTTTGCATCAATCCTCTTTAGTGCAAAGCTCGCGCTTCTTATCTTTGCTTTTTCATTTTCAATGTTCTTTGAAGAGAGCACAATTCCTGGCACCATTTTTTTTCTCAGTGGTACGGAAATGACAAATCCTTCTTTTATAGGGTTTGCGCTGTAGTAGGTAAGCACCTTTTTTCCTATACCTTTTGCTATTGGGATGACGTTAATAATCTGCATTACCTACAGCATACCAAAATCCACCAAAACTCTCGTTCTTGACTCTTTTTTATTTGTGTTGTAATCTATCTTTATAAAATTTTGTTCTTTCTAGGAAGGGGAATATAATGACAAAAAAATTGACTTGGAAGCAAATCTTTAAAGATGACGAGTATAGTTACGGTGTAGATTATATTATTAATAGAAGAATGATAGAAAATACACACCGTGGCGCATTAACACGTGGATTTATTACAAAGTTGGAAAGAGAAGAAGAGGATATTGTTATTGAGTTTAGTCACATAAGATGCCTTAATTTCGCTACAGGCATGTGGGATGAAGCGCACACTGATTTGTTTAAAATGAAACTGAAAATTGATGGATTTGTAGACCCATGTTTATTATATGACGGTCGAATAATTTTCAAATTTCTCAATGAAACAAATACTCCGGATACATTCGAACCAGAAAAAAAAGAAGTATATGAGTTAAAATGGGAGTTTGGTTTTATTTTACCCGTAGATGAAGGTTTAGTTTCGTTAATTGACACTGGAATTCCAGCTGAATTATTTCATCTGAAATAATTCAATCATGAAGATTATTAACCACATTTTTTACTTGAAATTTTGAGCGAAAAATGTGGTTAATTTTTATTCAATTACATACAATTATGCACCATACACAAAACTTTTATCTAAACCTATACTTACAATCGTGTTTATAGGTACAGGTTTGGTTTCAGATTTGAAAGTTTGTAAAAAGTCCTAAAAAGCCGTACAATTGTGTGATGAAAACTGAAACTAAGGATAAATTTCTTATTAAAGGGCTTGGAGGGAAGAAGAAACTAAAGGGTAAAATCGCTGTAAATGGGGCTAAAAATGCAGTTTTACCGGCTCTTGCGTCATCTATACTATTTAAAGATAAACTCTGTATATCAAATGTTCCGGATATAAAGGATGTAGAGAACATAAACGCGCTTCTCCAAAAACTCGGAGCCGACGTAAAGAAGGCAGAAAAGAAAAAATATTGTATTACTGCGAATAAAATAAAATTAACATCTTTAGATAGAGATATTTCAAAGAAGATGCGCGGTTCAATCGTGCTTTCAGGCCCCCTGCTTGCCCGTTTTGGGAAAGTTTCCTTTCCGCATCCGGGCGGATGTGTTATCGGCGCAAGGCCAATAGACGCATTTCTTGATGGTTTCAAAAAAATGGGAGCAAAAGTGAAAAAAGAAAAAGAATTTTATAATATATCTATTGGTAAAAATAAAAAACTTAAAGGTGCAGATATTTTTCTTAATAAAATGAGCGTGACAGTCACGGAAACGCTAATACTCGCGGGAGTACTTGCCAAAGGCAAAACCGTTATTGGAAATGCGGCAATGGAGCCGGAAATAAAAGATATTGCAGATTTTCTCAACTCATGTGGGGCGAAAATAAAAGGCGCGGGCACTTCAACGGTTGAAATAACGGGCGGAGATCTTTTGAAAGCTGGAAAAAAAGTTTATAAAACTTTACCCGACAGGATAGAAGCCGGAAGTTTTTTAATACTTGGCGCGCTTGCGGGAGATGATTTGGAGATAACAAACTGCAATCCGGGGCATATAAAAATTTTGATAAATATGCTAAAAGATTCAGGTGTCCCGATAATTGAAAGGAAGAACAAAATAATTATAAAAAGAAATGGAAGGATGAAGAATAAAAATTTTAAGTGTGTTGATATAAAGACGCACGAATATCCAGGATTTCCTACTGACTTACAGTCGCCAATGGCGGTATATCTGACACAAATTAGCGGAGAAAATTTGTTGTTTGAAACGATTTTTGAAGGGCGACTCAATTACACAAGCGATTTGGTGAAAATGGGAGCTGATATAACTATGTGGGATCCACACAGAATAATGATAAAAGGGCCCACACTTCTTCGAGGCAAAGAGCTTGTTGGTCCTGATCTTCGTGCAGAATTCGCGTTCTTTATGGCAGCAATTATTGCTAAAGGTGAATCTGTGATAAATAATGTACAATACATTGGCCGCGGATATGAGAGGATTGAGGAGAGATTAAGAGGAATAGGGGTTGATATAAAAAGAGTTAAAAATTAGATATTATGTCATTTTTTAATCCAAAATTGGGAATTGATTTGGGCACTACATATACTCTTGTATATATGCCTGGAAAGGGTGTTGTCCTAAATGAGCCCTCCGTTGTTGCGGTCTCCGAGCAGGATAATAAAATCTTGGCAGTTGGTAATGAGGCAAAGGAAATGATAGGAAGGACTCCGGAGAGCATAATAGCGTATCGTCCGATGAAAGACGGAGTCATTGCAGATTACAGAGTGACTGAAGCGATGTTGCGCTACTATATGAGAAAAGCGCTCGGCAAATGGAATCTTTTCAAGCCGGAGGTTATGGTTTCTGTACCAGCGGGAGTAACATCAACGGAAAAACGTGCAGTTATTGAAGCAACGATGAAAGCCGGAGCAAAAAGCGTTTATGTGGTCAAAGAGCCGATACTTGCGGCCATTGGAGCGGGTATTCCGATTCATGAAGCGCGCGGGCATATGATAGTTGACAGCGGAGGAGGAACTATTGATGTTGCAGTGATTTCTCTCGGAGGAATTGTTGCTTCCACATCCGTCAAATGCGCGGGCAACAGAATTGACAGAGCGATTGCGGATTATATCAAAAAGACTTTTAATCTGGCGATAGGGGACAAGACATCGGAGGATATTAAAATAAAGATAGGTTCGGCAGTTCAAGTTGAGGAGGATATGACGATGATTATAAAAGGAAGGGATTTTCTCACAGGACTTCCGCGCTCCGCTGAGGTAAAAACAAATGAAATTGTCAAAGCCATAAACAGAGAACTGCGCGAGATGATAAAAGCGATAAAGACAGTTCTGCAGGAAACGCCCCCTGAACTCTCAGCGGACATCATAGACCGCGGGATTATAACAACAGGAGGCACGTCGCAGTTGAGAAATTTTCCCGATCTGGTATTCAAGCGTACTGGAGTAAAAGCGGTTTTGGCAGATGAAGCGGCGTTTTGTGTCGCCAAAGGCACTGGCATTGCGCTTGATCATCTGGAGATATACAAAAAAAGCATCTTAGCAAAACGATAAAACGAACTTATCAAGCATACTATAATGAAAAAATGTTGGAGAATAAGATTAACTACACAATAGGAATAGACGAGGCAGGCAGGGGCCCTCTTGCAGGACCTGTTGCTGTGGGTGTGGTGCTTATACAGACAGGTTTTAATAGAAGATTTTTCAGTGGCATTCGAGATTCTAAACAGCTTACAGAAATTCAGAGGGAAAAATGGTTCGGAAAAATGGAAGAAAACAAAAACATACGACATGCCGTATGTTTTACGAACGCGGGGCAAATTGATAAGTTCGGCATTGTAAAGTCAGTAAATAAAGCGATGAAGAGAGCTTTAGAAAGATTAAATGTTTCTTCAAAACAATGCCGTGTGCTTTTAGATGGCAGGCTTAAAGCGCCGAGTATATACAAGCTTCAAAAGACAATAATAAAAGGGGATGAAAAAGAGCCAATAATCTCGCTTGCTTCGGTCGTTGCAAAAGTAAAAAGGGACAGAAAAATGATACGTCTTGCCAAACGCTATCCGAAGTATTGTTTTGAAAAGCATAAAGGATACGGAACAAGACTACACTACAAAAAAATAAAAAAATACGGCCCCTGTACTCTCCACCGCAGAAGTTTTATAATCAAGTGATTTGCTAAATCTTCTTTATTTTAGTATACTTTTTTTATGTCAGTTAGAATGCGACATACAAAAGGGCATACGGGAAATAGACGTTCCCATCACGCGCTCAAAGAGCAGCGGCTTTCCTTGTGTCCTGACTGCAAAGCGCCGCATAACCGCCATAGCATATGCGGTGCATGCGGAAGGTACAGAGGAAGAGTCGTAATTGATATGACCGCAAAACTTGAGAAAAAGCAGGCTAAAATAAAGGACAAAGACAAAAAAAGAAATGAGGAAGCCACAAAAGAACCAGAAGAAACAGCAGAGAAACCACTTGATGCGGCAGAGTTGTCAAAAAAATAGAAAGTTATCTACAATCAGACATTTGTCTCATTGATATCTGATGGTATAAAAGATAAATAATGTCTAACAGGCACCTTTCAAGATCAATAGTACTTCAGACACTGTTTGAATTAGACTTCAACGGTCTTATTGGTGGAAAAGAAAAAATAAAAGATCTTGAAACGGCGCTTGCTCGAGTTGCCGAAGAATTTGCTCCCGGTATGGGGGATTTTTCATTTGTAGGACAGCTTCTGGAGAATATAATAGATAAGCAAAAAGATATTGATATTATAATAGAAAAAGCTGCCCCTGAATGGCCAATTGAAAAGATCTCAATTGTGGACAGGAACATACTTCGCATAGGATTATATGAGCTTCTATTTTCTGACAAGAAAGAAGTACCCGCAAAAGTTGCGATAAATGAAGCAATCGAGCTTGCAAAGACATTCGGTGGAGAATCGAGCGGACGATTCGTAAATGGTGTTCTCGGCGCTGTGTATAAGGAGATAGGCGAGCCAGGCAAGGACGAGGTTTCTAAAAAGAAGATAAAGAAGAAAATAGAAGATATCCCGTATGAGAAAATGCCAATTGAAAGACTCGGCGGAGCGGTTGTCTATGCAAAAGATAAAAAAGAGATATACTTAGCTCTTGTCCATGATGTTTTCGGTCACTGGACACTTTCGAAAGGACGTATAGAAAAGGGGGAAGATGAAAAGAAGGGAACAGTACGTGAAATAAAAGAAGAACTCGGTATAGATATAAAGATTAAAGAAAAACTCGGTGAAAATGAATATGTTGCAAACGATCCGAAGATTGGTAAAAAACGCAAACAAGTCACATACTTTCTGAGTGAAGCAAAATTTCAAGATTTGACACTGGGTTCTTCCGGAGGTCTTGATGACGCAAAATGGTTTAAGTTTTCAGATATTTTAGATCTGAATTTCTATGACGATATTTTGCCGATAGTAACAAAGGCCATTAATATACTTTTAAAACGAAAAACCTAAAACGAAAAATGCAAAATAATAACTTTAAACAATTTGAAGATAAAATAGGAATTACATTTAAAAATAAGAACTTGCTTATGCAGGCTTTTCTTCATCGTTCATATTTAAACGAAAACAAAGGATTGAAAATGGACCATAATGAAAGGCTTGAGTTTCTGGGCGATGCTGTTCTTGAACTTGTAGTAACAGAATATCTTTACGGTAAATATCCCAAAAAGCCGGAAGGAGATTTAACTTCATATCGCGCGGCACTTGTAAATACAAACACTCTCTCATCTGTTGCGAATACACTTAATATGAATGAATTTCTGTTGCTCTCAAAGGGGGAGGCAAGAGACACAGGGCGAGCAAGGCAGTACATTCTGGCAAATACTTTTGAATCGTTTGTAGGCGCGCTTTATCTTGATCAAGGGTATGAAACAACAAGAGATTTCATCGCAAAGAATCTATTTCCTCTCACAGATGAAATAGTTGCTAAAGGACTTTGGCAGGACAGCAAAAGCCGTTTTCAAGAAATTGCTCAGGAGAAAGTCGGTGTTACGCCACAGTATAAGACAGTTCAGGAAATAGGACCCGACCATGCTAAAAACTTTGTCGTAGGCGTATATCTCAAAGATGAGTTTGTAGGAGAAGGAGAAGGGAAATCAAAGCAGGAAGCAGAGCAGGAAGCGGCACAAAAAGCACTTGAAGCAAGAAATTGGAGTTAAAAACCATTTGGCGCGAGGTATTAAAATGGATTGAGCCAATATAATAAAAAAGGAGGAACTGATTCAGTTCCTCCCGTCAGTAGGCTCGTTATGGCTTGTCGCCAAAGTCGATAAAGTATTCTGTCAACCCTTCTGCATGATTTTGAACAATATCTCCTTTTGCAATCATCTTTTTTATTTCATCAGGAGAAAAGGTTTCAGCCCTCTCAATTTCTTTTTTTGGTTTTAATTTGCCGTTATAATAATCTGCTTTAAATACAACAAAATCATGACTGTCGAGATGTTTTATAAATAATACATCTTGCTCAGTTGGTTCAAAAATAATTACATCTACTTCATCGGAAATTTCTCTCATAACTGTTCTCTCCGGAGAATAATTGTCCATTGCTTTTGGTCTTCCACCAGGTAACTTCCAAAGTTTTTTCTCGAATCCTCCTTTTTCTTGAATAAGGGGGATTTTACCATCTTGATAATCTGAAATTATTCCAAATACCGCATAATCTTTTCCTATATTTGTTAGAGTTTCTGCATTGTTCAAAATATACCTACCTTTCTCTTAAAAAATTAGAATATTTTCTATTCAATTTTCAATAATACAATTACATCTGTAGTCTGACATATATAATCATATATGTCAATACTCCTGTAATATGTAAGAATCCATGACGGTTTTTTTATTTTTATAAAATTGTATAATAACTAAATGTATCTTAAATCCTTAGAACTTTCCGGTTTCAAATCATTTGCTAAAAAAAGTATCTTTGATTTTACATCAGATATTTCAGGTATTGTAGGACCAAACGGCTCGGGTAAATCAAATGTTGCCGAGGCTTTTAGTTTTGCGCTTGGCGAACAGTCAATTAAATCTCTTCGCGGCAAGCGCGGAGAAGATCTTATATTTAACGGCTCAAAGGCAATACCGAGATCAAACAGGGCATCTGTTAAGGTTGTTTTTGATAACAACAAGCGTTTTTTAGATATTGATTTTGATGAAGTCACTGTTGAACGCTCTGTCCATCGCGACAGCATCAACCAATATTTCATAAACGGCTCTCAAGTTCGTCTCCGTGATGTAGTGGAACTCTTGGCAAGTGCGAACATTGGTTCTTCTGGCCATCATATTATCTCGCAAGGAGAGGCAGACAGGATTTTAAATGCAAACATAAAAGAGCGGAAGGAAATGATAGAAGATGCATTAGGGCTCAAGGTCTATCAATACAAAAAACAAGAGAGTGCGAGAAAACTTGAAAAAACTGAAGAAAATATTGCACAGGTTGAATCTTTGCGAAAAGAAATTGCTCCGCACATCAAGTTTTTAAAAAAACAAGTTGATAAAGTTGAAAAATCTATAGCAATGCGAGATGAATTAAAAAAACTTTCACTTGCATATCTCAAAAGAGAGAGTGAATATATATCACATAAAAAAGCACAAATAGAAAAAGAAAAGAAAAATCCACAAGAAGAATTGAATAATCTTGAAAAAAAGCTTGAAAAGGCAAAAGAGATTCTCTCAAATAAGGATATGAGCGATGAGAAAAGCGAAGAGCTGATATCAATAGAAAAAGGACTTGCGGATATTCGCTCTGAAAAAGACGCGCTTATGCGCGATTTGGGGCGCTTTGAAGGCCAAATTGCGTTTGAAGAAAGGAGAATTGAAAAGGAGAAAAAAACACAAAAAGAGCTCGAAAGCCGCACGGTGAATTATAATGAACTAAATGAAATTGCACAAAAAGTATACAGCCAAATTGACGAAGCGCATAGACAGGATGATTTAAGTGAAATAAAGAACACACTGGAGAGAATCGGATCTATCATAAAAGATTTTATTTCAACTACATTTTCAAGAGAGAAGGGTACTGAGGTGGATGAAAATGAACTCAAAATCTTAAGAAACAAAAAAGTTAAGCTGGATGAGAAATTGTCAGAAGTTTCCGAAAACGAATCCTCATACAATAAAAAATATTCTGCTTTGAAAAGAGAGATAGAGAAAGATAAAGACGATAGTCGGGAAGCAGAACGAGAAATCTTTTCAATAATGTCACACCAGAATAAGCTAAGATCAACTCTTAATATTCTCAAAAGCACAGAGAATGAAATAGCTCACAACAGTGAGGATTTTGAAAGAGAGCTTCAGGAGGTTGTAGCACTTATTGGAAGAACAGTGCTTGATTATGATAAATTCGATTTAGGCCTAAGCACCGAGGAGATTATAAATGAAGAAAGAAATATTCAAGGGGAGCGCAGGAGAAAAATTGAGAAGATAAAAATACGCCTTGAAGAATTCGGAGGCGGTTCGGGGGAAGATGTAATAAAAGAATATAAAGAAGTGACACAAAGAGATGAATTTCTTGAGCGCGAGGTTGCTGATCTGGAGAAATCTGCAGAATCCCTGAAAGATTTGATAAAAGATTTGGAGAACAAATTAAATACTCAGTTTAAAAACGGAATCGAAAAAATAAACAAAGAATTTCAGAAATTTTTTGAACTTATGTTCGGCGGAGGCACAGCATTTCTTTCTGTAATAAAAGAGAAAAAAAGAAAAAGAATTTCTACTGATGAAGATATACTAAATTATGCGGATATTGAGGATGAAATACCTGAAGAAGAGGAGCAAGAGG
>CEPX01100765.1_pt1 | contig 14138 bp, 13 predicted proteins | sample 361361 | NCBI WGS metagenome assembly CEPX01 (sample SAMEA2619974, study PRJEB7988) | marine metagenome | biome: marine biome (ENVO:00000447); feature: mesopelagic zone (ENVO:00000213) & marine oxygen minimum zone (ENVO:01000065); material: "saline water (ENVO:00002010), including plankton... | reverse complement strand
TCGCTGGTTCAAATCCAGCCCCCGCAACCAATAAATCTATGAAACAGCAATTTTGTGTATACATTCTCAGGAATGATCAGAGCAAGAGGTATATCGGTATCTCCAGTGATCTGAGCAGTAGGATAGACGCTCACAACAAAGGACTTTCAAGGTTTACAAAAAATCGAGGGCCCTGGACACTCGAATGGAATAGTGCACAAATGACGCATAGCGACGCTCTTCGATTAGAAAAATTACTAAAGAAGCAGAAGGGTGGCATTGGATTACAAAAGATTATGCAGAGCTCATAATCCCGCACTTGCGGGATCGCTGGTTCAAATCCAGCCCCCGCAACCAATTATAGTCCCATCTTAATCTCCTCAATCTTCTCTCTGTGGAAAAGGTACAGTTTCCAATGTTCGAGGGTCGGCATCTGGCGAAGGAGCTCAAAGTAGGCTGCTTCTTGTTGCTGCGTAGGCTCGAGTTGTGGTTCCGAGAGGACAAATACATCATTTGGGATTTGGGTAATGATGAGCGTTTTTTCTCCTGGCCGAACGATATTAAGATTCTCTTTTGCATACTTATCTTTGTATTGACTGCTTCTAAAGTATTCAAGATCTCGATATCCCTGGTCTATTGCTTCTCGTAATACCCCATTTTGCTCGGATATTCCTTCCAGTGTCTGCTCAAATAATAGGTTTCTATAAAACGAGAGTGCCAGCCCAAATGCCATGAATCCAACAACAGAAAGCCCAATGACAATGGTCAATTGCTTAGAAAGTGGTTCAAGATGTTGGTAGGACATGGCCTAAATAGTAGAGTATTCTGGCACTCTATGAAAATTTACTGTTCCGGAATCGGCGGTATTGGGCTAAGCGCATATGCAGCGCTCCAGAATGCCAATGGGCATACAGTACTTGGGAGTGACCGTTCACGTACTGCTCTAACGAAAGATCTTACATCACAGGGTATAGAAGTATTTGATTCTCAGGATGGGTCGCATGTTCCGCACGACGCAAATCTTTTTGTGTATTCGGAAGCCATTTCAGAAGATGCTCCAGAGAGAGTGAAAGCCGAGGAGTATGGCATTCGTCAAATCAGTTACTTTGCGGCTCTTGGGGAAATTTCTAAGGACTACAGAGTTATTGCTGTTTGCGGTACACATGGAAAATCAACGACAACTGCAATGGCGGCGCAGGTTCTTCTTGGGGCAGAACTTGATCCGACAGTTATTGTTGGAACAAAAGTTCCGCAACTCAATGGAAGAAACTGGCGAAAGGGTGACTCAGACCTCTTTCTTCTAGAGGCTTGTGAGTATCGCGGATCATTCCTTAACCTTCATCCTAATATTATTTTGATGACGAATGTTGATGGGGACCATTTTGATGCGTTTGATTCTGTTGAAGATTATCAAAACGCCTACAAAGAATTCCTCAGCAGACTTCCCGATGATGGAGTGATCATTACACATATGGAGGATCCGGATTGCCAGAAGATTGCAGGTGTTGCCGGAAGGGAAGTTCTTGATGCAGATGCCCATTCATCGGTATCACTTTCTGTACCTGGACGACATATGGAGGAGAATGCCTTACTTGTTGCTACGTTAGCTGATCACTTAGAAATTGATTCAGAGGAATCTCTTCTGGAATTTTCCGGAACGTGGCGTCGTTTTGAAGTGAAAGGTGATACATCGGATGGTGTGACAGTTATCGATGATTACGCACATCACCCAATTGAAATTGCAGCCACAGTTGCCGCTGCAAGACAGGCGTATCCAGGAAGGAGAATTGTCTGTCTCTTTCAACCACACACGCACGATAGAGTAATTCGTTTTTATAACGATTTCCTCATTGCATTTGACGGAGCGGATTTGGTTGTGACGACCGATGTCTACGATGCGAGGCCAGATATTGAAAATGAAACTGTAGACATTACCCAACTTACCGCTGATATTCAGGCGGAATCTGTTTACGGAGGAACGCTTTGCGAAGCCAAAGAGCAACTCTGTTGTAAAATATTACAACAGGATGATGTCTTACTTGTGTTAGGGGCAGGGGACGTTACGTCTGTAGCGTCGGCACTAATGTCTTAGCGACTTCCTCCAGTTTGCTCCAGCGTGTCTTCACCGTAGAGTTCAACAGCATTCGATACAATTTTTGCAAGTTCTGCTCGATTGATAGGATCTTTTGCTCGGAAGTTTCCACCAGTATCTATCAGGCCATCTATTGCAGCGGTCTCGATAGCGTTTGCATATTTGTCTATCGGAGTGACATCGCCGAACGTTTTGCCTTCTGCCCAAACGGTGCGGATACCCATTGCACGCAATACCGTGGCGATTACTTCTCCGCGCTTTGCGCTACGAGATGGATCTACCCTACGGTCACGCCATACTTCCCACCAACGCTGTTCTGCAGAAGTAAAGTACTGTTCGAACCACTGATTTTTTGCACGTGTGTTGATAACAGGAACGCGAATCTTTGTTTCATCAACGCCACTCATTTCGTGTGCAACTTTGGCAAGCTGTGCAACCGTGACATTGTCACTAGGGCCAAATGTCCCTTCTGGGTTTCCAGATCGATCTTTGTATCCACTAATAATTGCGGCCTTAGCAACTTTGCTAACATAGGGTGCAAACCAATCCTGTGTTCGTACATCTTCGAAGACAACAGTTTTTCCGTCGATTGTTACAGTGACGAACTCGAGAGATTTTTCTAGCTGCTTTCCAATATCACTATCTTTTAGATTGTCACAGACAATATCAACTGACAGGGTAATGCGACTGTCTTTGACCAATTTGTCAGATTGCGCTGGGAGACTGGGGCACCCTTCTATCTCTTCGAAGTATGCAGTCCACTGTCCTTCTGGCCCTATATGAGAATATGGTGTCTCTCCTTTTATCTCAGTATCATTGGGTCCTTTCAGGGTAAAGGTAAGCCCTGCAGGAGTACTGGCAACAGCGACTGTCCCTGTTCGAGAATAGGTATATTCGACTTTAACAACATATCGATCCTGACCATCCAGTGGTATAGATATCTGTGGTCGGTCTACGATTTCCACTGATTTTCCGTTGAGGAGGAGTTCTATCGTTGCTGATGTTCCTTCTGGCAGAATAGTAGTAAATGTATACATTCCTGCATCTATTTCATCAAAGGTAAAGTTTGGATCATCTCCTTCGGTACGCTGGTTTCCTGGCCTAACCAGAGTCCAATGCCCTATGACTCTGGGGTCTTCTTCTGGGCCATTAAGATCGAGAGCTATACTTCCAAAGCCTTCTAACTCCTGAGCATGTAGAGGGGCAATAGGAAGTATTAAAAGTGTAATAGCAGTAATGGTTATTGAGGAGATACGTTTTTTCATGAAAGTTTATGAAGAAGGTTTTGAGGGCTCTATTTTGGAGTCAGTCTCGTAAAAGTGCAATACGCAATGTACAAAAAAAGCAGCCTAGTGGCTGCTTTTTTTGAATCTTTCGGTTGGATTAGTTCAGTTGCTTTTTACGGATTGTCATATTGGTAACCACTGCAGCACCGAGGAGGGCTGCAAGAGCGAAGAGGATATCATACTTTCCTCCAGTCTGTGGCATGTATGCAATTCCAACTCCAGATACAGAACTCCAAGCCTCTGGGTAAAGATCGAAGTCTGCTTCGTCACTGTAGGCGTGAGCAAGTAGCACGATGCGGTCACCAGCGGTGAGGTGGTCTTTTGCACGAACAGTGAAGCTTGTGGTCCACGTTTGACCTGCGTAGAGCTTAGGAACGTACCAGGCAATTTCATTTCCATCGATCACTCCACCATCAAATAGTGGTTGAACGATATCGATCATTTCTGGATTGTAACGGTCTACAACGTCTATGTTATGCAGTGTTTCACGGGTCATGTTCGAAATAGTAACGTTGAAGCGAACATTTCCACCAGCTACAACTTCTGACATTGAGCTTGTTTGTACTATGCGCTGAGCAGGCATATCAACGTGTGCATTTGGACGAGGGGCCTTTGTAGCCGGACGATCTGTTCCAAGTGGCACGGGTGCTTTTCCTGCAAGAGGGACACGACGGTCACCACAGGTAAAGTCAGCCCAGAAGACGAGACGGCTTCCGTGAATCAGTTCACGTTGCATATCTTTTTGAACTTCACAATCAGGCTCAATGTCGTATTTCACTTTGTAACCAACAGGAGGCATATCCGTAAATACTGCTGGTGTAATACCAGTGAATGTACGCCCGTCTGCGAGGCTTTCCATTTCAAAGAAGACATTCTGAGGATCACTGCGAACCTCTACAGTACCGGTATATACAAATTCAATTGTGAGTCTGTATGACGTTCCATCCAGCACTTCAAAAGTGATACTGTTTCCAGTTACTTCCTGTACAGGAGTTCCGCTGTGAACGAGAGTCATCTTTGTCAGTGAGCCGGCAGGATTGGTAATTGATACTGTGTAGGTACCTGCATCAAGATCGTTAAGGACCTTGGTTTTCAGTGAGCTTCGAAACGTAGCGTCACCAGGCATATCCACTATCCAGTGACCGTATTCAGCGATAGGACTTTTCTGGTCTATAAAGAGTGAGCTTCCGGCTGCCTGAGCTGAGTTTGCTGTAGTAAAGCTCATAAGGAGAGCTATAGCAGCGATGCCGGTGGATAAAGCTTTTAGAGTTCTCATGGGTGAGAAAGTAGATAGTTGTACCATGGCGAAGGGGGGTAGTGCCACGAAAATAGGAGGACTATTAAAACACCCAAATAGATATATGTCAAGTATTCTACTCCTACGAGATATGTGATTTCAGCCCATTTTGCCAAATCTGAGTCAAATTCTTTAGTTCTTGGTGTATTAGATTGATTTCTCCGTGGGAAACCTTAAAAGAAGCTTCTTTTGATGTTTTCCCTATTACTTTGGCCTCTAGACCTATTTTTTCAGCTTCTAAGAGCATCTCCGAGGCAGACTCTCTCGATGTCTCTACAAGGAAGCCGTGGGTCTCTGAAAACAGTAGTTTTTCGCTATTTAAAGGCGATTTTAGCGCTTCTAGATCTAGTTCTAGCCCAATGGTACCGCCAAGCTTTCTTTGGGGTAGGAGCATCTCAAAAGCACTAAGTAAAAGGCCTCCATTTGAGATATCGTGACAGGATAGAATATGGTTAGAGCTGATATTCTCTAATATGAATTTGAGCATTTCCTCGGTCTCTTTGAAGTCTGGCTTGGGCACATTTGCACCGAGAAGGTCATCCCGGGGGGCTCCAGAGAGCTCCTCGAGTATCTGATAATACGCAGATCCACCACACTCATCGCGGCGCTCGCCGATCAACATTACAGAGGAGTCAGGGCTCTTTATCTGCATGGTCACTGCCTTTCTCGCATCAGGAAGAATTCCCGTACATGAAACTATGGCCGTTGGGTCTATTGCTGACCCGTCAGGTTTTCCATTGTAGAGAGAGACGTTTCCAGAGATAACGGCAATAGGTTCTTTGTCGAATGTAATAGATTTTCCTGCGTCAGCAATTCCCTGTACACCGGCCTCAAGCTCCGCAAGTTGTTCAGGGATCTCCGGGTTTCCATAGTTTAAACAATCTGTTAGTGCCCTTGGAGTTCCTCCGACAGCGACGACGTTGCACATCGATTCCACTGCTGCATTTACGGCTTGCCAGTATGGATCAATGCGACCGTATCGTCCGTTTCCATCTGCAGCGATCGCAACTCCACGCCAACGGTTAACTTCTTCAAGTTCCCAACCGGGGTGCTGCCCATCGAGTACATAACTTTGCAGATCTTGTAGGGGTGCAATAACGGAGGCGTCTGCTTCTCCTGCTTCTACGATGCCGTTACCGATAACGTTTTTATCAAAGTGCAAATATGCAGGTGATGCAGATGCATAGTTTGGATTAGAGAGCATCGCTTCGAACACAGTTGCAACGGGGAATGTTTCTTTTAGCGTACTGATGTCTGGCTCGGTACGATCAGTAACTTGAAGATTGGTAGGTCTTTCATATTGAATACCACATGTCAGTGCCTCTGCGGATGCTTCACAGACAACCTCTCCTTTATACGTACATTTGTAGATACCATCTGCTGTGACTTTTCCAACCAAACTTGCACGTGCGTTTTCCATCACACTTGGTAGGTCCCATGTCACGTTAAAGTGATGGAGAATATGATCCGTTAAATCTGGGTGGCACGTAAAGCACAGCCTCTCCTGTGTTTCTGCACAGGCGATGACTTCTGCAGGCAAGCCCTCTATTCCAACGTGCACGTTATCAAGATTAACTTCTGCGCCAAATCCAAGGTCTACGACCTGTTCTACAGATGCACAGACTACTCCTCCAGCACCTAAGTCTTTACAGCTCACTTTGTCTAGCTTGCCGTTTGCAACGAGCCAGTCGAAGAGCGCATAGTGCGAAGCCAGTAGATGACGCTCGAGAAATGGATTTGGCTCTTGGACAGCTCCGGTGTTTTGCTCACTCTTTTCTTCTTCCATAGAAGCAGAGGCAAACGACGCTCCTCCAAAGCCAGATCTATCTGTCGGCTTTCCGACTAAAATTATGTCGTAGCCGACTTCTCCGGCTTCTTCGGGGCAGTAGCTGTGGATGATTTCATCTTCTCGGACAATACCGAGTGCTATGGCATTCACCAGACAGTTGCTGTTATACGAAGCATCGAACACCGTATCTCCTCCGAGGTTTGGCACCCCTAGAGGGTTTCCGTATCCGCCAATACCACGGATGACTTCTTTGGCGATGGTTTTTGATTCCTCAGTTTGTAAATCTCCGAGTCGCAGCATGTCCATACAACCGATAACTCTGGCTCCCATACACAGCACATCGCGCACGGTTCCACCAACTCCTGTAGCGGCTCCTTCAAATGGGACGATCTGACTTGGGTGGTTATGGGATTCGTGTGTCACAACAAACCCCCAGCGCTTTCCTTTGGGGCCATCAGTAATAGCGACGATGCCACTATCTTCGACGGGACCGAGAATAATGTGCTTACTATCTGTAACGAAGTTCTTTAAAAATCTGCGAGAAGATTTGTAACTACAGTGTTCACTCCCTTGTATTCCCCAGATCACGGCTTCTGTCAGAGTAGGGTCTCGCCCGAGAAGATCGACAATCTTTTTTGCTTCTTCGACCGTAAGTCCAATTTGATACTCTTTGAGGATCGCAGAAATTTCATCGTCACTCGCAGTCGAGAACGGAAGCGTCTTGATGGTAGGGGAAATACTCACGTAGAGAGTATGCAGTATCTTGCAGAGCTTGAGAATCAAGTTTGGTTTGCATTTTAAAAAAGGCGGAGTGGAAGTTTTGCCTTTTCATGAGGGTTGGACGTAAATTTCCCTCGTGGTCGTTCAGCCCTTTTTGTGCCGGGGCTACTGATTCTCTCGATACAAGAGAGAAAACCTTGGAACGACAGCATTATTCCACTCCACCTCAAGGATGTTCCCCGATTACGCCTGATGGGATAAATCAGGCTTGAGAACACCCTTCAACAATTTTCGCTGAAGGGAGGAACACTGTACAGGTTTCTGCTACTATTGCACAGATGAAAGCCCTAAAACATCAATTTGGCCAGCACCGTATTCTCGGTGGAGCTGCTGTTCTTGGTCTTATGCAGCTTGGGGCATCGATTATGGGGCTGATCAGAGACAGAACACTCGCAGCGACTTTTCCGGGGCTTGATACCGTAGACGTCTACATTGCCTCATTTAGACCCAGCGATCTTTGTTTTCAAATGATGATTATGGCGGGGTTCTCGGTAGCGCTTGTTCCGATGCTTGCAGCCTACCATGCAGATAGTAAAAAGAAGGAGATGCATGAGCTGCTCAACTCAGTCGTTACTCTTGCAGCTGTCGTCTTTGGAGTAGTTGCGATTGTACTGAGCATCTTCATGGATCAGATTGCTCCGTATCTTGTCGGGTTTACGGGTGAGTCACTCAGGCTCTACGTAGACTTTGCCAGACTTGCACTCATCACGAATTTTCTTTTTGTTTTTGGAAACGCGTTTGGTCAGTATTTGATTACAGTTCAGAAGTATTGGATCTATGGCATCACGCCGATGCTTTATACATTGGGTACAATACTTGGAACGATCTATCTTACTCCCAAGTTTGGCGCGTACGGTCCGATGTATGGAACACTTGGGGGAGCGGTGGTGTATGTTGTGTTGAGATTTATTGCAGTTCAGAGAAGAAATACGAAATACGAAATACGAAATACGAAATTGCTTCATCCAGATCTTAAAGAGTTGCTTGAGCTTATGTGGCCACGTATGGCAGCCCTTGGTGCATTGCAGGCGCAACTTCTTTTGTTTGATAAAGTTGCTTCTGGGCTTGATGCAGGTTCAGTGACTATCAACGCCTACGCCAGAAACTTTCAGGCAGTTGCTGTAGGAGTAGCTGGTATTGCACTTGCACAGTCTGCGTTTTCACTGTTATCTCAAGCCGCAGCAAAAAAAGAGAAGAAGCGTTATTACATCTATCTACGAAAAGGAATTATCACTTTACTAGTACTTACAATTCCCGGAGCAATTGCGCTTGTAATGTTGGCACCAGTTGCTGCAAGTCTTGTCAGTCTTAGCCATGTACTTCCGGTCTTTTCTCTCTGCTTACTCTTTTACGCTCTCTCGATTCCATTTGAAAGCATCAATCATCTTTTACTTCGTGCGTTCTATGCAACAAAACATACGATTACCCCAGCTATATTTAGCGTAATCAATGGACTGAGTGCGATTGCAGCTGCGTGGTATCTTGCTCCCCGATTTGGAATTTATAGTCTTGCTATGGGATTTGCCGTGGGCCAAGGTATTCAGTTGATTGGTTTGAGTGTGATGTTACCGAGGAGAGTAAATAAGGTGTTGTAAAAAATAACAACAACTTTAGTCTGTAACATCAAATGATGTGGAGTTTTCGGCTTTAGCTTCATCTATTATAACTTCTTTAATATCAGCACTATCCGGTCCTTCGTGGCACCAATCGAGAAATTTCTGCATCGCATCTTCTTCTCCTTCAGCGAAAATCTTTACACTGTCATTTCTTTTCCTACAGTTTCGTACCCAGCCTTTTATCCCTAGCTCGTCTGCTTTCTCTTTGGTATTTGCACGAAAGCAGACTCCCTGGACAGTGCCGTTGACGCGGATGTTTTTGGCAATCATAACTATTTCTTCTTCGCCTGCGTAAAGTCGAGCTCTACAGGAGTTTCGCGGTCGAAGATCAAAACGTTTACGCTAATCTTTCCTTTGTTGATATCTACACCATCAACTGCACCTTCGTAGTTTTTGAATGGTCCATCGACTATGACTACGAGGTCTCCTACCTGGAAGTCGGATTTAAACTTCGCTTCTTGTTCTCCAACCCGGCGCTCGATAACTCCAAATTCTTCTGGAGTAACGGGAACGGGAATGTTTCCGGATCCGACAAACCCTGTCACGTTTGGCGTGTTTCGAACAAGGTACCAACTTTCATCGGTTACGATCATGTCGACAAGAACATATCCTGGGAAGAGCTTTTTCTCTTCTTCGGTTGGTTCTCCTCGGCGAAATGTTAGTTGCGTCTCTTTTGGAACCTGTACATCAAAGATGTAGTCGCCCATGCCAAAACTTTCGATTCGCTGTTGCAAACCTTCTGCTACGGCATCTTCATATCCGGAGTACGTGTGCACCACATACCAGTTTCTTCCGGCGGTTGGGTCTTGCTTTCCCATTAGTATGTTAGAGACAAAAGAAGTTTCACAATCTGATTTAAGACATAGTCTATGCCACCAAATGCTACGGCAACAGCAGCGGTAAATCCGATTGTAATAATCGACAAACGAATTGCTTGCTGACGAGTGGGCCAGCGCACGTGACGAAGTTCGGAGACTGCTTCGTTGAAGTAGGTTGTAATTTGCATAATTCTTCTTAATAAAAAACCCCTCAGAAGGGATTACGTGTTCATTATACGCTTCCTAGGGCTGCTTGCAAGGATTTCCTTATAAATCATACAGAGGAGGTTCGAGGGCATGAATCTTACTAATGGGCAGGGCTACCATCCACACTTTCCCCAGAACATTGTCTTCTTCTACGTAGGGGATTGGATCACCGGACTCATCGCGGAAACTGCGACTATCCAGGCTTCCTTGGCGATTATCACCCAGCATGAAATAGTGACCTTCGGGGACTGTATAGGAGATAAAGTCTGTATTTCCAGAGCTTGGAGGAGCTTGGAATGTCTTACCAACATTTTTGATATTTAGGTACTCCTCGTCTATTTCTACGAGCTCTTTTGATCCTTCTGGACGAATAAACACCACTCCGTTTTCTATAACAATACGGTCTCCAGGGACTCCCATAATGCGCTTTACGTAGGGCCTTTTTGGATCATTTGGCGGGCGAAAAACCACAACGTCACCTCTATTTGGAGATCCTATGTGATAGGCGAGTTTATTGATAATGATGTATTCCTTGTGCTCCAGTGTTGAAAGCATCGAGTTTCCTTCTACCTGAAAAGGGGAAACCAGGAATGTTCGAATTACGGCAACCACTCCCACTATAATGACGATGTTGAGTAAAACGTCGAACAGGTGGAACCACAGGCCATGGCGGGGTGAAGTTTTCATCCCGACCAGTATACGGTTGTTTGTGGCTTCAGGGAATGAAATATATATAATTTCGAAATACGAAACACGAAAACCGAAACGCATAATAATATTTCGAATTTCGATATTTGGGCTTCGTGCTTGTATACTAGAAACGTGCTTGTAGGACAACGCCACTTTCATAGGCATGTCGATGACGACGAAGAAATCGTCATGGTAGTACATAAGCACTGGCTACTTGGATTTAAATATCTTTTTTGGCCAGTGTTGGCATTTGCATTTGCTTGGGCTGTTTTTGTTTTTGCTCCCTATAAATTTATCTTCTATATAGCGGCACTTGCAAGTATTGGAACTTTGGTATGGGGGTTGCGTAGTTTTTACGATTACTATTTGGACGCATGGATTATTACCGATCAAGGAATTATAGATGTCGAGTGGCACGGGTGGTTCCATCGTCAATCCACTCGAGTTTTATACAGCGACATTCAAGGAGTAAGCTACGAAATTCAGGGAGTGTTAGGGACGATGCTTCGTTTTGGTGCAATTGCGGTGGAGAAAATTTCTACAGGGAGTGTGCTCTCTATGGACAGCGTAAAAAATCCTCGTGCGATAGAGGCGCTCATCTTGCAAGCAATGGAAGGATATTTGCATGGTAAAAATCTTACCGATGCAAAGCATGTACAAGATATTCTCTCACAACTTGTTGCCAGAGAAGTGAATTTAGAACAGTTCGAAAGTGACGATGACGATGATGAATATGACGATGATGAATACCTTGATGAAGATGACGATGACGACGACGATGATGACTAGACTATGGAATATCTAATTGCTGCTATCGCGCTTGTCCTCGTTGGTCTTTTTATTTTCCTTTCCCGTAAAAAGAAAGTTCCAGTTCATGCAAGGCCTCGCATTCGATCACTTATCAATCACATAGCGACAGTAGATGATCCTGCCAAGAAAGTTTTGGAAGCAGATAAGGTACTCCATGAAGCATTAAAATCTCTGGGATCCAATGAATCTATGGGAAGTCTATTAAAACGATATGGATCCAAGCTCCCTAACGAACAATCAGTGTGGAATGCACACAAGTTGCGTAATCGTATTGCACATGAGCCTCAGATGACAGTATCAAAGAGCGATGCAGAGAAAGCTGCTGCAGCCTTCTTAAAAGCTGTGCAATCTCTGCTATGATCCTTTCAATGAAACCTGCTCTTGTTATCTTTGGCTTAGGCAATGCTGGTGCACAGTATGAACGCACTCGTCATAATGCTGGTTTTATGGCTATAGATGTTCTTAGTAGCGAATTTGGTCAGGATGATTGGCAAGACAAGCAAAAATTTGATTCGTTTATACAAGAGGCGCGCGTAGGGGTAGCCCCAGTACTTCTGGTAAAACCTAAGACATTTATGAATCTTTCAGGTGATGCAGTACGTAAGGTTGTGGAGTTTTTTAAGCTCGATGTCTCTACACAAGTACTCATCATCTCAGATGATATTGATATTCCTCTTGGGGAACTTCGACTGCGTATGAGCGGTGGCCCCGGAACACATAATGGGCTCAAATCTATTGTTGATACGTACGGAGAAGATTTTTCTCGTCTTCGAGTAGGAATTGGTAACCCCCCTACAGGACAAGATTTGAGTAATTGGGTACTGAGTAAAATGACCAAGGAAGAATCTGATGCTCTTCAAAAAAGTTTCGAGGATCTCCCAAGTATGGTCGAAAAATTTGTAATTGGTGATTAGCTATTTGCGTCGCTTTCTTCTCATCCACGACCATCCAGCAGCAGCTCCGGCACCAATTACAGCAACAGCAGCAGGACCGGTGTCTCCAACGGGCCCTTGAGTTTGAATAAGTGGTTGCAGTTGAGCAAGTGGTAGCTGGAAGGGGAGTTGTTGGTAGTTTGGGTATTGGGGGAACCCATATTGCGATGGAGGGAATCCGTATGGGGATGCAGGTTGTGAAGTAGCTAATTGCTGCCCTGCAACTTGTGAAGGTGCAGAAGGCTCGAATGCAATCTGTGTTTGCTCTTCTTCTATTACGCAGTATCTGTCACAGCCGTCTCCATTCAGACGATTTTCGTCATCGCAGAGTTCGGTGGAATCCACAATTCCATCTCCACATCGGTATGGATGACAGTTTGGTCTGCAGTCTGCATCTGGTGAGGTAGAGTTTAATTGGCCTTCATCACAACTTTCCCCTGGGTCTACGTTTCCGTCACCACAAGTTGCACTGAAGAAGAGACATCCAGAGCAATCGTATGGGAGCGATGGATTATGCAGAGAAGATTCACACTCCTCACCAAGAAGTGATTGCACAATCCCATCACCACAAATACCAATTTCCATTAGGCAGGTAGAGCTGCACCCATCGTCATCTCTCCTGTTTCTATCATCACATTCTTCATTTCCTTCTAGGAGCCCATCACCACAGACTGTAGCTGCTGCAACGAGCGTTTCCTTAGCTTGTTCAGTTTCTACTTCAGTTTCTATTACTTCATCTTCAAACTCTATGTCAACTTCTGTATCAACGAGTGTTAGTTCTAGTCTGCACTGATTGCTACACCCATCTCCATCATTTGTATTTCCATCATCACAGAGCTCTCGTAAATCAATAACGTTGTCTCCACATCGAGCTATTGTGCAATTCGTTCTGCAGGCATCTGGTAGAGAATTTGAATTAAAGTTACCTTCATCACACTCCTCTCCAGCATTTTTCTCTCCGTCTCCACAGAAGCTTGCAGCAACTATGGTTATTTGAGAGCTTACTTGTTCCGACATTGTTTGTGCAGATGATGATGCAGCATTTTCGCTTGCTTCACTACTCGTGTCTCCACCGTCATCATCGTTATCACCGGGAGTATCTATACTTGTAGAGAATCCGAAGCTAAAGCTAAAGTTAAAGGCTGATGCGAACGAACTACTGTCGCCTTCGTCATCCTCCGGATCATCCTCAGGCGGCGGCTCGTCTTCTGGCGGCGGTTCATCCTCAGGCGGCGGCTCGTCTTCTGGCGGCGGTTCATCTTCCGGATCTTCTGGTGCAGCAGGCCTGTTACCATCACCATCGTCATCACTATCACCACCAGTACTACAGAATGAATCATCAAGAAGGCGTACTTGCTCACACTGACATTGCAAATTTACCCTGTATGTTACGCAGGCATTGCCTGCAGGGCAGAGAGGAGCAGGGAAACAGGGAGGGGGAGCATTGGGAGGTGTTTTTTCACCTTCATCTTCTGCAGGGCAATATTCTTTTACGCATTTGCCTCGGCAACAGCTAACTTCATCATTTGTAAGCTGGGTTTTCAAATCTCCACCTGGCAATGATGCTACGCACTTTTCGAATTTACCCTCATTACTTGTGCACTCGTCGTAGCATGTGACGGCATCATCTCCGGTGTTCTCCGTGCATTTACAAACGCAGTTTGCCACACATTGCTCACGTCCTTTTCTATCACCTGATCCAAACTCATCGGTACATCTTTTACGACACGATGCGACGATGCCAGTTCTATCCCCTCCAGCACACTCAAAGTCACACGAATACACTCCCATGTCATCTGTTTGCCTTGTAAATGGTTTGAAGCAGCCACATACATTTTTTTT
>CEPX01197847.1_pt1 | contig 14144 bp, 20 predicted proteins | sample 361361 | NCBI WGS metagenome assembly CEPX01 (sample SAMEA2619974, study PRJEB7988) | marine metagenome | biome: marine biome (ENVO:00000447); feature: mesopelagic zone (ENVO:00000213) & marine oxygen minimum zone (ENVO:01000065); material: "saline water (ENVO:00002010), including plankton... | reverse complement strand
TTAATATGATACCCCGCACTTTAGTGCGGGGAGGTTCATTTTAGCTTAATTCAAATTTACTAGTATAAAAATTTTTTCTAAACATACAGTATTAACCAGTTCATGCTTGTTCTATCTGTATATAACTAAAGCTTTATATATACCTGCCTGATTCTATACCTCTATGGCAAAAAAAGCATCTAATGAGGAACAGATTGGCTTTCATAAAGGAGCCTTAAGCACTCTTGCAAAAGAAAGGGAAGAGATGATAAGGCTGTTAAAGATTGTTGAACAGCTGATGCAGATGCATGTTAAAGGCTTAAAAGACCTTGGCATAGACCTTGAAAAAGTTGCAAAAGAAGCAAAGAAATCAGGGAAAACACAGAAAAAGCCGATTGAAGATATATTGAACTAATTCTTCACTTTAAATGAATCTCCAACACATCGCCATCATCCAGCCTGTGCTCCAATCTCAATAGTTTCTGGCCTGAAAACTTTTTGCTGTTCCAGATTCTTACAAACTTAAACTTATTAATAAAATCCTTATGCAGCTTCTCGCACACATTGCCTATAGTGCAGCCTTTCTCCATTATCAATGGAACATTAAAATCAGCCTTCTTGCCAGGCTGTTTCAGAAATATGTTGATAAGCCCTAACTTATCATATATCATCTCTTTCAGCTTATCAATATTAACATCTTTTTCAGCAGAAATTGCGATATCAGCGTTAATCTTTTTACTCACTCCGCTGGCTGTGCCTTTACTAACAGTATCTATCTTGCTCAGCACAACAAGAGATGGCGCGTATACCTTATTATCCTCTAAACAATCAATGAACTCGTCAATATTGATATCTTCCCTTATCAGAACCTCAGCATTATTCAGCTTAAACTCCTTCAATATAAGCTTGATTGTTGTCTCATCAATCTTTGTTGGCCTTACAGTAAAGCCTACCCTGATTCCATCCTTAGCGGTTTTCTTAATCCTTACATCAGGCCTTTTCCTGTTTAACCTTAAGCCGGCATTACGAATTTCCCTCTTTAACACAGAATAATGCTCAGGATGGTTCACATCAACAAGAATCAGGACAAGGTCAGTAATCCTTAGCATAGAAAACACTTCCCTTCCCCTGCCTATACCCTTGGCAGCTCCCCCAATGACGCCTGGCAGGTCCAATAACTGGATATTTGCATTATTATAGTGCATCAAGCCAGGTATGGCGGTTAAAGTTGTGAACTCATAAGCTGCAACCTTAGACTTTGCGTTTGTCAATATATTAAGCAAAGTAGACTTCCCCACAGAAGGAAAGCCTATAATAGAAACGCTGGCATCACCGCTCTTTCTCACAGAGCATACCTTGACTCCCTGTTTGCTTCTCCTCTCCCGCTGCTCTTTCAGCCTGGCGATCTTAGCCTTAACCAGGCCAATATGATGCTGGGTTCTCTTATTATACTTTGTAACCCTTAATTCCTCTTCCAATTCTTTGATCTGTTCTGTATTATCCATTTTTACAGTATCTATGTAGGTACTATTAATATTAGAAAAGTTTATATCTATCTATAAAAATTTATCTTATAAAATGCAAAAACTCTTAGACACGCTAAATAACTTTCTTCCTGAATTCTTTATGAAATTCATAGTGGCTGTGGTAATCTTATTAATAGGCTTAATAGTCGGCAAGATATTAGGGAAGATAATCCATAAGGTTCTGCATGAGATAGAGCTGAACAATATACTGAAGAAAGCAACAAACATAAAAGTCTCCCTTGAAGAAATAATAAGCTCCTTTGTATCATATTTCATCTACTTTATCTTCATAATAATCGCTTTAGAGAGGCTGGGCCTTGGGACAATAGTCCTGAACATAGTAGCAGGAGCCGTGATGCTTGTCATTATACTGTCTGTATTCCTAAGCCTGAAAGACTTTGCCCCCAACTGCATAGCCGGGATAATAATCTACAGGAAAGGCTTTATCAAGGAAGGCGACAATATAAAGGTTAAAGAAATAGAAGGAAAGATAACCCATGTTAGTTTAATAGAAACAAGGGTTGAAACAAAAAAGAAAGACATAATATCTATCCCCAACTCAATACTGACAAAGAATGAAGTAGTTAAGCTAAAGAAGTAGGATACTAAACTTTCTCTAGCATACTAACAATATTCCAAATTTGGGTTCTTATATAAGACTGAAGGTTTGAGTTATCAGCTATTCCTTCTAAGATATTAAAGGCCTTATTAACCTTCATTGACAGCTCTGAATCGCTATTAAGAACATCTATGACCTCCTGGATCTTAGTGCCTGTGTTCTTGGGTATAGTTGGGTCACCCTGCAATTCTGATAAAGTATCAATTATCTCTTTAATCTTTTCTGGAGATTTCATTTTTATTGGGATGTTTTTATATTCTTGAGAACTTCAGCCTGGATTTTCTTTAATTTTTCTCTTATCTTTTCTTCCTGTTTCTCCAGGTTTTTGATTCTTATATTCAGGCTTTCTTTCTTTTGGCTCAGCTCATCATTTAATTGTTTTGCATCAACATTTATCATTATATTTCCTACAATCTTATAGGCATCCTTCTTATCCTTGATTTCATTCAAAGCTGAATCCACTTCTATCTCCTGAGCCTGGAACTGCTGCTTTTGAACTAAGAATGCCTGCAGGTTCTGCTCTAACAGCTGCAATTGTTCAACCTTCTTCTCAGTCTCTTTATCAGTCATTTTTCTATCTTGCCTTAACCTTGCTTGTTGTGGTTCTTGGCTTGAACAGGATTTTCGAGCCGCAATAAGGACATCTGACCCTTTTCCTTAACATATCCAAGGTTGTGGTTTTATTGCAATAAAAACATTTATATCTTGCCATTTTTATTTTTCTTTATTAACCTCTTCTTTTATTAATAATTTCTTGCTGATTGTGTAAGCCTTTCCTGTGAACTTTGCATCGCATTTCCTGCATTGCCATATTCCGGTTGTTATCCTTTTTACCTTTTCCTTATGGCAGTATGGGCATTTATGCTTCTTTCTGCTTTCAGCCTCTATCTCTCCGTATTTCTGCTTTATTGTCCTGCCATACCTTGGCCCGAACCTCTTTATAGAGCCGATTCCTGTTAATTTTGCCATTTTCTTAGTTTAGTTATTTATTTGGTTTTAATGGGGCTGCCCGGATTTGAACCGGGATCATCTGGCCCCAAACCAGAAAGGCTAGCTCCTCCTTATAGCAGTTATTGGCTATAAGTCCAAGTTACCCCACAGCTATGCGTCCTCTGAAAGGATCCCGCACTTTATCCAACCCCATACCCTATTATTCACATTTCCTTTTTAAACCTTTTGCTCGTATTCCCTCTTGGCCTCTTCCAAAGCCTCGAAACTCCCTATATCAAACCATTTCTCCTCTGCTTTATCAAATACAAAGCCATGCACATGGCTTCTTTTATGCAGCCATTCCATGAACTTGCCGGGCATATCTGAGCTGTTCCCTTCTGTTAAATACTGGTTAAGCAGCTCTACAGTAGCCTTTGGATAAAAATATACTCCTATAGAGCATAATGTTGACTTTGGCTCAGCAGGCTTTTCTTCGAAATCAATAACCTTACTGTTTTCATCAACTGCGCATATACCCAGCTTTTTTGCTTCTTCAATGTTTCTGACATCATATAAGGCAATTGAAATGTTCTTTTTCTCATCAAATCCCTTATGCATATCCTTTAGACCGAACTGAAAAAGGTTATCTCCTGAAATCTGCAGGAAATCCTCATTAATATTCTCTGTTTTAATAACAAAATTAAGGTCCCCTATTGCGCCAAGCCTGTCATCGTTTGATAAGGTGCCGTCATTCAGGATCTTTATCTTAAACCTTGAGCTAAAGCCTTTGTTCCACTCATTAAAATGCTCAAAGAACTTATTGTTTGTTACAATAAAAATTTCATCAATCTCTTTTATCTCATCAACCTTTTCAATGATATGCTCAATGATTGGCTTGCCGGAAATCTTCAGCAGAGGTTTTGGCTGGTTCTCGGTTAAGGGGTACAGCCTTGTGGCATATCCAGCGGCGAGTAGGATGCATTTCATTTATATTTACTTAAAAATCGGTTATCATTTATATGGTTATTGGATTTTTATTAAGGAAATTTAAATAAAGTATAGCAATTATTTATGTATTTATGGCAATAAAACTCTCAGGAGAACATGGGGAAGGAGGCGGCTCTATTGTAAGAGTTGCCTTAGCTTTGTCAACCATAACAGGCAAAGCCTTTGAAGTAGATAATATCAGAAAAGGAAGGCCTAAGCCAGGCCTTAAAGCACAGCATCTTTACTGTATCAAGGCATTACAGGCGCTTTGCTCTGCTGAAGTTGAAGGCGCCAGCCTTGGCTCTTCTTATCTTAAATATAATCCTGGGAAAATAAGTGCTAAGACCATAAAGGTTGACATTGGAACAGCTGGTTCAATAGCCTTGTTATTGCAATCAGTATTACCGCCTTGCTTGTTTGCTGATGGAAATATAAAGCTGGAAATTACTGGCGGGACCTCTGGCAAATGGGCAGCCCCTTTTGATTATTTCAACAATGTTTTTGTTCCGATTATTAAAGGATTCTGTGAGAAAATAGATGTAAAACTTATCAGGAGAGGTTATTATCCAAAAGGCCAGGGAAAGATAGAATTAAAGATTAAGCCAGAATATAAACTTTCAGATTTCTCTGATTTTAATGAACTTTATTCTCATTTAAAACAAAAAGATCCGTTAAATATAAACCTGATAGAACAAGGCGAACTGGTTAAGATAGAAGGAATATCTCATGCATCTCTAAGCCTTGAAATGGCTGATGTAGCTGAAAGGCAGGCAAGGACAGCAAAGCTTGAACTAACAAAGTTAGGCTGTCCTGTTAATATCCAGGCAGAGTATTGCGATACAGCTTCTATTGGCTCCGGCATCACATTATGGGCAGCTTTCTCTAAAGATTATGAGCAGGCAAGGTTAGGAGCAGATGCTCTTGGAGAGCCTGGTAAAAAGGCAGAGGTTGTTGGGGAGGAAGCTGCTAAAAAGCTGATAAAGGAAATTGAAAGCAAAGCTCCGGTTGACAAACACCTAGCAGACCAGATACTTCTCTTTATGGCCTTTACAAAGAACAGCAAAATAAAGGTTTCAGAGCTTACTAACCACTGCAGAACTAATATTTATGTGATAGAGGAGTTCTTAGGGAAAGTCTTTAAAGTTGATGAAGAGGAGAAGATTATTTCTCTGGTTTAGAAACCAAAGGTATTTATATTAACTAAGCAAACAAATTCTTATGGGATTATTTTATCATAATATTATAAAAGAATTGGAGGAATTAGAAAAAGATTTGACTCGCTTCCAGATTGTAGCTAGTAATTTTTTGCATGGCTCGCATGGTTTTTCTGGTTCGTTTCATAAATTAGATGACGTTCGTATTGCGGCTGATAGGAAGCTTCTGGATGAGTTTTTGAAACTTAAATCCCTTTATAGAATAGACAAAAAAATGGGAAGAATGGTCAGAAGAGACCTTGTTAAGGACTTTAAGCATGAGGGGCTTGATACTTCAGAATTAAGAACTTTTTCAGTCTTCTTTAATAGATTCTTAGAATATGCAAACATGGATATGAACCTTTTTGAGGGGTTCACAAAAGGCATAAATAAAAACTTCATAGTCAGTATGCAGGCAAAACTATGAATATTTTAGAGCAATTGAAGCTTGTTATTAATAGACTGAAAGGAGAGATAGATACTATAGAAAAAATAATAAGAAAAGAAAAAACAAAAAGAAAAAAAAGAGAACAAGAAGCAAAAAGATTTGGACTCACAAGGAAACCACGAAAAGCAGAGGAAATGACTGGATAACCTTCTTTTTATACCAAGAGCAATTAATCTAAAAGCTGAAGATATACTATCTCATCTATAAAAGGAGCATATGATATGAAAACAAAACCCGGGGCAATTGGTTTGGTGTTTATATGTACTTTGGTAACATCAACTGCGCAGATTCTATACAAGCTTGGTGCTAACAGGTTATCTTTGGATATATTTAGCCTAATAACAAATGTGCCCTTATTCCTGGGAATCATTTTGTATGTCACAGCAGCGGCTATCCTTCTTATCTCTTTAAAATACGGAGAATTATCAGTGTTGTATCCTGTTGTGGCTACAAGCTATATTTGGGTCAGCCTCTTATCATCCCAGGTTTTTGGTGAAGTTATTAATGCATCCAAATGGATCGGTATAATCTTTATAATTGTTGGGGTAAGCCTGATAGGGATAGGAAGCAGAAAATAATAAAATGGAAACACCTTTATGGACAATGGCTGTTGTAATTGTTGCCTGTATTATAGGAGCCTATGCAGCTCTCCTGCTTAAGAAGGCATCTGCAAACATATCTTTCAGCTTTAAGTTCTTATTCAGCAAAGAGCTTGTAACAAGCGTTGGCTTATATGGCTTCTCAACACTCATGTTCATACCAGCCCTAAAGTTTGGAGAGCTTTCAGTGCTATATCCTCTAGTAGCCACAACATATATCTGGACATCTCTCTTTGCAATAAAGTTCTTAGGAGAAAAGATGAACTTCTTGAAATGGCTTGGCGTTCTGGTGATTCTTATTGGGGTTAGCTTTATTGGGGTTGGCGGGAGGTAATACCATAAAGTAGAAAACTATTTATAATCAGATAATCTCAATATAAAATTATTATAAATTACGGAAAGATATCCCTTTACGGGATACCAAAAATCCAAAGGATTTTTTAGTATCTCCACCTTTTAAGGTGGAGTAGCTTGGAGTAATTTGCTCAAAATTCGTGCTGGTTGAGTCTCAGAGGCATACCAAAAAACCAAAGGTTTTTTTAGTATCTGTGCACCATTTATGGTGCAGAAAAGTCCACGAATTTTTTCAAAAATGATAAAAAAGACCCGCCTTCAAAAAATAGAAGAAGCAAAAGAGCCCTTTAAGATTATGGGTGATGTTATAAAGAAAATACAGCAGGAAGCCAGAGTTCTCTCTTACCATGTCTTAGACATGGAAAATATAGCCAAACATGAATTAAGAAAAGAAAAAGAGAAACGCTTCAGATTCTTTGACAAAGAGGCCCAGGAGGTTGCTAAAAAGGAAAGAGACCATGCATCTGTTTTAACGGCTATATGGATTGCTTGATTCAGGCTCAAAAAGAAGAGCTAAGCTCATGAAGGATAGAAACACGGTTTTAGAAGCCCTGGAAGAAATCAATGAACAGCTGGACATAGGTACAAATACTGCAAGAGAAAGCAGGGAACTGATAAAAGAAGAATTCCGGCTTAGATTTATTAATGATTTGGACAGGATAAGGTCTTTGCTTGTTCCAATTATCATAAGGATAACAGAGGAAAGCAAAGAGGTTGCTGAGCTTGAAAAAAGAATGGGGCAGCTTAGTGAACATGAGGATATGAGCGCGCAGGAGAGGTATGTTAATTCATTCTCGCAACAGCAAGCATCTAACCAATTATTGAGGCATAGTTATGACAAAGATAAGGTAAGAAACCTTATCATGAATGAGGAAAGAATTCTTATTAGGGACATGACAATAATGATTAATAATTGCATTCGCTTTCTTGGTATATCTGGGAAAATCAAGGATGAGTTTAGTCAGCTTGAAAAAAGGGTTCATATGGTGAAAAGGGAAGGTAAATATCTAACAATGTTAGCTGAGAAGGTTTTATTCTCAATGAGAGCGGTTGTAAATCATATAAAAAGATTCGGCAAAAGAATGCCTAATAAAGATGAAAAGCATGTTCTAAAGAATTATTTAAAGAAACTAAGTTTTGATATACTAATGCTGCTTGAAGAACTTGAAGATGCAAGGCATATTAATAAAAATGATGACTACATTCAAGGACTATTATTGATTAGAAGAAAAATTAATAATCTATTAAGGTCTATAAAGAGTGAAGTGCTCTCAGACCCTCAAAAATGTTCAGATTTCCATGTAAAGTTAGATAATTCAGTAAGAGGGCTTGAAACATATATAGTTTGGATAAAAAAAGCTGAGGGTTAATATTGGACAAAGTTAGCTGTATCCTTCTCATAAAGTTCATTATCAGTTACCGACATAATCACCTCTAAAGTCAGCCCTTCCATTGATTCAGCGCCAGGCTGTTTATTTCCTTCTAACGATACTCGTGTGCTTATACAATCTACCTGAGAGAATGCACTTATTAGCTCAGGGTTTTGAACAATTGGCCCAAAATCATCATACCCATTACCCTCAGAATGCAAAACACCATTATCTACAGAATATTCCTGCTCATAACAAGGTATAATCTTGCCATCTAAAGTGAACTTAAGCTTAGGTATTGCAGATTGTCCATCCGAGAACTCTAAATGCCCCTGCTTTCCTAAAGTGAATACCACCTTTGAAACTGACTCTTGTTGAGAAGGACTTTTTGCTTCATCTAAACCTTCTAAAACAAAATAAATACTCTTAACAGGATCATCCTGGTGGTGCCTTAGCAATAATAAACCAAGAAACGCTTCATAATTTGGTATAACTATATTTCTTAAAGAAGATTCTACACCATAACCTACTACCTTTCTTTTAAAGCCTAACATTCATCCCCCCATTATTTATTCTAAAGTGGTTAAACCTTGATATGAGATTGAAAAATTATATATAAATCTTTAGTCTTCTGTATACAAAAGATTAAAAAGGAGCTCAAATTACATATTAATGAGGTGATTCAATGGCTGAAGAAAAGGTTTACCCGGCAGAAGAGCAGGGCGGAAAGTCTGAGACAGAAGAAGAGATAGAAGAAGACATGGAAACAGGGGAAAAAGAGGAAGACGTCTATACTGAAGAAGGAAGGGAGAAGCTTGTAGAAGATGATGAGATAGAGCCTGGAGAAGAAGGCTTTATGAAAGGAGCTGAAGGCCTTGGCCAGGACTCAAAATGCAGGAAATGCGGCAAAATACTCAAGGATGAGTTTCTGGAAAAGGAGATTGATGGCGAGCTTCACAGGTTCTGCTCTGACAAATGCGCTGAAGAGTATGAAAGAGAGAAAAATAAATAATTTTTTAAACTGATTTGCTTTTTCTTATTCTATGCAGTTTGACCTAGAGATGGACAGTGTAATAAAAGAAATAAAGAAAAACAAGGCTAAATTGGTCTGTATCCAGCTGCCTGATGGACTAAAGCCAAAAGCAAACAGCATTCAGGAAGAGATAGAAGATAAAACCAATGCTAAGGTCATAATCTGGGCTGGCTCATGCTTTGGCGCATGCGATGTTCCTATGCAGCTAAAGAACCTTAAAATAGACCTTCTAATACAATGGGGGCATAGTAAATTTCTTTGATTATGTTACTGTAGAGTAATAAACTATAGAAAGCTTTATAAACACACCAGCCATCCTCTTTCTTAACAAAGCACTTTGGTGATTATCTTGAATATACCTTTGGATCCTGTTAAAAGCTTAGAAGAAAGGGTTAAATCTTCCCAGAAGGAGTTAGAATCCTTAATGGAAGTAAAGGCCCTGGGATTTGTAAACAAAACAGAGAACATTGATGTTGGGATTGACTTATCAAGAGTTTATGCAGAATTATCAGGCTCTTATTCTCAATTAGCTCTCTTATATCTAGAAGATGGAAAAGAAGAACAAACAGTAATGAGCTATTTAGACGCAGCTGAGTTCTTAGAAAAAAGCTTTAGAGAGATGAAACAGGTTATAGGAGATTTTGATTTTAATTCATACAAAGATTATGAAAGTAAAAAACAAAGGTTTGTTTCAGGGTTCTATAATTGGTCAAAGGAATCGATAAATAAGGCATTTAAGCCAAAGGTATCAGACAGAACAATCGAAGAACTATCAGAACAGCTTGACAATACAGCCTTAAAACTTACATCAAATATCCAGGAGCATTTCACAAAATTCGAGTTGGAATTCAGAAACACTGTAAACCTATGGAACAACCTGAAAAGCCAGGTGTATCTATCTCCAAAATACTCAGAGCTATTAAAGCAGCAGAAAATGCAGGCTTATGCATTTGCAAACGCAATAAGAAAAGCAGCAAAGGCTGTTAAGAACGGTACAGAGTATGGAGATGACTGGGGCTGGGGATTTACACCAGAAAAGCCTGTGCCATATGCAATTAGAGTAACAAAAATGACAAAGCTTGAAACTCTCCAAAGAGAAAAACAGAAGGAAATAGATGGCTATAATAAGAAAACTCCTGACCAAAGGTATGAATGGGAAGAAAAGAAGCATAAAAACAGGCTGGCAAAGCTAAGAAGGCAAATCAGAAATGAAGAAGCCAACCCTGATTACAGGTTATATGATATCCCAAAAAAAGACAGAATAGTTGTTCAGATAGAAAGAGAATCAGAGCATGATAAAGAATACGCTTTCCTAACTGAACCTCTTTTCAAGTATCGGAACATATTAGGCATACAAACCAAGACTGCTGGGCAGCACTCTCAGCTTCAGGAAAGCACCCTAGTTCCAGCGCCTACATTGCTCATCAACCATAGATTATTTGATGATGTCAGGCAGGAGTTTTATAATTTTGGAGTATACCAAAACCCGGCGCTTCTTGACCAGTTATGCGATGTTGCATGCCAAAGAGGTGGAATAAGTAAAGTGGCAGAGATCCTAACAGATTATCAGCCAGGCAGGCTTGAATCCATTTCAACCAAGGTAAAATGGAATGCTAAGAAAATATCATATCCTATTGGAAGACTCTTTAAAGCAGCAAGAAGAATCTCAGATAAATTAACCGCTTACATGAAAAATCCTTAAATATAGTCTTATAGTATCATCAGCTTAGTTTCTCTTGCGGTTATAATATGCGGATTTGCTCAGGTCTGGCGTTGCCAGACTGATTTTTTCTCACCCTCGGAAATCAAGGGGGAGAAAAAATAACCCTGCTCGGAGAGCAGGGCTGGGCAAATCAAGGATTTAGATTAAGCTAACAATACACTCTTTCTGTGCACAATCTTTATAAATCTAAATTCATCACTCTCAAATTATGGCAAAACTAAGGTTTTTTCTGTTAGACATAACCTATAAGGTAATAGATGGCGTGCCCTTTGTTTACCTATTTGGCAGAGGGCTGGATAATAAGCAGCTCTGCGTTGTTGATGACACATTCAGGCCATACTTCTGGATTGTTCCAAACAACATAGAAGAAGTAAAGAAAGAGCTGGACAGACTAAAGGAAAACAACAGCATCATAGAATACCAGATATCGAATAAAAACTACCTTGGAGAAGAAACAGAAGCCATAAAAGTATTCACAAACCAGCCAAAAGATGTTCCATCTGTGAGAAATGAGCTAAAAAACCTGGACTCTGTCAAGTCAATAAACGAATATGATATCCATTATATCAACAGATACCTTATAGACAAAAACATAACCCCTTTAGGATTGCTGGAAGCGGAAGGTGATTTTATTGAGTCAAGAATTAAGGTGCCTGTGTTTAAAGCAGAAACCATAAGCAAGTTCAGCGAGGACACATTCAACAACCTTAACATCCTTGCCTTTGACATAGAGACCTATAACCCTTATGGCAAGTACCTTGCACCTGAGCAAAACCCTGTCATAATGCTGAGCTTCTATGGCAAAAGCACGGCTAATGCAAAGCATCAGCCAGGGGTTTCTCCGAAACCTTTTGAAAAGGTAATCACATGGAAAAAATTCAAGACTTCCAACAAAAAGATTGAGTTTGTGGAAGGGGAAGCTGAGCTTATCCAGAAATTCATAGACACCATAGATATGTTTAAGCCTGACATACTCGTGGGCTATTTCTCAGACGGGTTTGACCTTCCTTATATCAAAAAAAGGGCAGAGAAATATAAGCTGGACCTTAACATTGGCCTGGATAACTCAGGCATAGAAGTACTTAAAACCAAAACAAAGCTCACAGGCATAGTCCATGTGGATATCTTTAAGTTTATACTCAAGGTTATTGGGAGAAGCTTTGACACAGAATCCTACAGCCTGAACTCTGTTGCCAGGGAACTATTGGGAGAAGGAAAGCAGGATGTTGATATAGAGAAATTAGCGGATGTCTGGGATAACAAGCTGGAAGATCTGGAGAAATACTGCGACTATAACCTTCAGGACTCTTATCTCACATATGAAATCTGCCAGAAGATGCTCCCTAATCTTATAGAACTGGTGAAAATGATTGGTTTGCCCATGTTTGACATCAACAGGATGGGCTTCTCGCGCCTGGTTGAATGGTATCTTATAAGGCAGAGCATTAATCTCAACTTTTTATGCCCTAACAAGCCTCATTATGCTGAGATCGGGAAACGAAGGCTGGCAAGCTTCAAGGGCGGGTTTGTCTATGAGCCGAAGCCAGGCCTGTATAAGGATTTAGTGGTGTACGATTACAAGAGCCTTTATCCGACAATCATAAGCAGCCATAACATCTCGCCTGATACACTAAACTGCCAATGCTGCCAGGATGAGGCAGAAACCATAAAAGTTGATGGATTATCACAGCACCAGTCAAAGACTGGTGATGGGACTAATCTGGAAAAAATGCGAGGAGGTGTCTCCGAGCATTTTGACAATAAAAGCTACTGGTTCTGCCAGAAAAACAAAGGGTTCATCCCCTCAGTTATCGAGGATATAATAACAAGAAGGGAAAGGATAAAAGAGATAATAAAAAAAGAGAAGCATAATCCTATCTTAGAAGCAAGGTCAGGAGGGCTTAAGCTATTAGCAAACAGCATGTATGGCTACTATGGATTCTTTGGAGCAAGATGGTACAGCATTGAATGCGCTAAATCGGTGACAGCTTATGGAAGAAAATACATCAACATGGTCATAGACGAGGCAAAGAAGGAAGGGTTTAACCCCGTCTATGGGGATACTGACAGTATCTTTATTACCCTGGATGGGAAAGATAAAAAGGATATAGACAGGTTTGCTGAAAAGATAAACCTTGAGCTGCCAAAGCTGATGGAACTTGAATATGAAGGCTTTTACCCCAAAGGAATCTTTGTTTCAGCTAAGACAGGCTCTTCTGGCGCTAAAAAGAAATATGCCCTGCTATCAGATAAAGATGTAATTAAAATAAAAGGGTTTGAGACTGTAAGAAGAAACTGGAGCAGCATTGCAAAAGAGGTGCAGCTAAAGGTTCTTGAGATTGTCTTAAAAGAAGGAAACAAGGAAAAGGCAATGGACTATGTTAAAAGTGTTATAACCGACCTAAAAAACAAAAAGGTTCCATTAGACAAAGTAACAATCCAGACCCAGCTGCAGAAAGATGTGGATGAATATGATAACATAGCTCCTCATGTTGCTGTTGCCCTGAGAATGAAAAAAAAGGGCCTGTTAGTTGGCCCGGGAACACTGGTGAAATATATTGTCAGGCAGGGCAAGGAGAAGATAAGCGACAGGGCAAGGCTGCCTGATGAAATCGGAGAGGATGAGTATGATGCTGACTATTACATCAATAACCAGATACTTCCCTCGGTGGAAAAGATATTTGAGCTTCTGGGATTTGAGAAAGATGATATCCTTGAGACAGAGCAGAGCAAATTAGGGAAATTTTTTAAATAAAGATAATAAATTATAAAAAAGAGGTGATCAAAATTAAAAAATACATAATAACGTTTGGCGCTGTTGTGATTGTTTTGACATTAATATTCAGCTTTCTCTCAAGTATTTATGCATCATACATTAACTGCAAAGATGTTATAAAAACAATCTCCCTAAGTGAAAAGCCGCAAAGCGCTGAAGAACTGCAGGAGAATAATAAGCTGCTCATGGAATGCAACGGAGTTCTGGCTGATGTATACCTAAGTTACTTCTTTATTGGTTTAGGTGTGGCTATAATTGTTGGCGGGTTTATAACCATGAAGCTGAAATAAAACATTAAATGAACCAAATAACCTCTTCCCTAAAACTGTCGGTAAAGCTATTGAAAGAATATAAGTTTCGTATTGCAATACCGGCCTTGGTTGACATGCTTTTCTTTTTTGTATATGGCTTTGTTTTCTCATTAATATTTAACAGGATAGGCAATTATTTGATGGAATTATATAACCTTGTCATGAGATCACCTGAAGAGGTGCAGGGATCTTTGCTAAGCCAGGGCCTGTTTGGGGCTTTAAGGGCAACCCCTGAGCTCTCACAGCTCTTTAACAGGGTTATTATCTGGCTTTTTCTGCTTGCAATAGCAGTTTAT
>CEPX01103959.1_pt1 | contig 14146 bp, 12 predicted proteins | sample 361361 | NCBI WGS metagenome assembly CEPX01 (sample SAMEA2619974, study PRJEB7988) | marine metagenome | biome: marine biome (ENVO:00000447); feature: mesopelagic zone (ENVO:00000213) & marine oxygen minimum zone (ENVO:01000065); material: "saline water (ENVO:00002010), including plankton... | reverse complement strand
TGGTTCTAAGATTAGAAGCGCATTCGACATAGATCTCTTAACAGTAAATGGCTATTTAGGAAGTGATGGTGTTAACCCATTTATAGAGGTATGTAACAGAGATAATAAAGGGATATTTGTTTTAGCTAAAACCTCAAATCCAAGCGCTGGAGAATTACAGGATAAAACCATTAATGAAGGTAACAAAGTCTATATTGAGATGGCTAAATTAATCAAAGGATGGGGTACTAAAATTGGCGAATCTGGCTATTCAAACATGGGCGCAGTAGTTGGCGCAACCTATCCAGAAGAAGCTGAAGAACTTAGGAAAATGTTGCCTCAAACACTCTTCCTAATGCCTGGCTATGGTGCACAAGGAGGAAAAGCTCAAACATTAGTAAACGGCTTTGATGAAAATGGAAGAGGCGCTGTGGTAAACTCTTCCAGAGGAATTACATATGCATTTTCAAACGATAAATTTAAAGAAAAACATCCTGAGCTAGCAGAACCAGAGAAGTTTGCTGAAGCAGCAAGGCAAGCAACAATTGATGCAATCACAGAAATCAATAATGCATTAAAAGAAGCAGAGAAATTACCAAAAGGTTGGACTGTTTAACTTTTTCTTTATTTTTTCTTTTCATAAAAAGACAAAATAACCAACCCAATAACACCAATCATAATAGCAGAATCAGCAACATTAAACACAGGCCAAACTCTAAAATCAATAAAATCAATCACATAACCCACTCTAATTCTATCAATCAAGTTCCCAACAGCTCCTCCAATCACAAGCGCTGTCATAATCAGTCCAGCTTTAGACTCTGTTAAATCCTCAAGATAAAAAAGAATAAATCCAACAACAATAAGCGAAACCCAAATCAAAATAGTATTCTGTCCATGCATCATCCCAAACACAGCGCCAGTATTCTTCACAAGTGTCAAATGCAAAACATCCTTAATAACAGGAATAGAACCTAAGTTATTTAGTGCTAACAACTTAGTCAACTGATCAACTAACACAACAATGCCAGCAATCAAAAACACAACATATTTCTTCATAAACTCTAACTAAAAGGGCAATATTTATTTAGTTTTGCTTTTTAACCTACCATATGCTATTCACTCTCAAAGAACTCTTTGACATAATCATGATGAGCCTCATAGTAGGCTACATCTTCAAAGACTTATTCAAAACACCTACAGAAAATTATGATCCTTTAAAGCAATACCAATCAAACAGCATAATCACTGAAAACCTCAAATTTGCAATCATGGTAACAGCTCCTGCAATCATTCTCCATGAACTAGCCCACAAATTCGCAGCACTATACTATGGGCTGGAAGCAACCTTCCATGCAGCATACATGTGGCTAGGCTTAGGCTTAATCCTAAAAATCATGAACTTTAGCTTCATCTTCTTCGTTCCAGGCTATGTCTCCATAAGCTGCAAAACCATAGCCTGCCAGATAACACCATTGCAAAGCGCACTAATAGCAGGCGCAGGCCCTTTCATGAACCTCTTACTCTGGCAAATCTCATCATTCATCTTAAAACACAAAAAAATAAACAAGAAATACATCCCTCTCTTATTAATCACCTCAAAAATCAACATGTTCCTCTTCTTCTTCAACATGCTCCCCTTCTTCATGTTTGACGGCTACAAATTCTTCAATGGTATGATAAGAACCTTCTTATAATCTGCTTCATCCAAAAAAGGGATGGTGCCTATTATGTGAGCCCCATTATGATTTACATCTGGCCGTCAAGAGGGTTGTCTCTTACGGAGAACGGCGGCTATTGATTTTATTCATTTAGGGTGAACCCTGCACCATCCATGCGTGAGCATGAGTTTTTGGATGAAGCTCTCATAATCATAAACCTTAAATACATTCACTATTAAGAATATAAAAAGAGATGAACCTTTTCAAAAAACTATCAGGAAAGAGAAGTGGCAGGCTTGAACAAAAGTGGGTATTTGATGCAAAAAGCCAGATACTCTCTACACCAACAATATCCAAAATAGGCAACAATGAAACCTCTATAGTATTTGGAACAAAAGATGGTAATGTACACTCACTAAAAGAAGACTCAACCCTCAACTGGACATATTCCATAAGTGAAAAAAAATCTAAAGTAGAAATGCTCTTCTTAGAAAAAGAGTTCTATAAAGGCATATATTCCTCACCTGCAGTAGCAGACATCAACAACGACAAAAAGCCTGAAACAATAATTGGTTCTGATATAGGCAAAATATATGCCTTAAATCACAAAGGAAAACTCTTATGGAACTTTGCAACAAATGATATAATAAGATCTTCACCTCTCATAGCAGACATCAACAATGACAACCAATTAGAAATCATCTTCGGCTCAAATGACACTTACCTATACTGCCTTGACAGCAAAGGTAAAATCCTCTGGAACTTTAAGGCAGACTCGGGCATAGAATCCTCTCCTAACTTCTTGCAGGACAGAATCATCTTCGGTTCTAACAAAGGTATGATTTACTGCTTAAACAATCAAGGCAGGCTATTATGGAAATTCAAAACCAAAGGAAAAATTGCTTGCAAACCAGTAATAGGCGACATCTACGGTTCTGGCAGACCTTCAATAGTAATGGGTTCCTGCGACAATAACCTCTACGTACTAAACCCTGAAGGAAAGCTTGAATGGAAATATCCCACAGAAGGAAGAATCTATGGAGACGCATGTCTAGTAGATGTTAACAATGACAAACGGCTTGAAATCATCTTCGGCTCCTGCGACAACAACATATACGTGCTTTCCTCAAATGGCACAAAAATTTGGAGCTATGCATCCAACTTTTTCATAGTTGACAAGCCAATAATAGCTGATATGGATAACAATGGAAAGCTGGAAATAGCAATAGGCTCCTATGACCATTTCCTATACATCTTCGAGGGTGAGGGAGCATTCAGCCTAAACTATATGCCTGGCATTTCAGGCATAGTCCAACAAACAGGCCATTACTCAGATGTAATGAGTTCAGAGCCTGGCAAGTACATTGGCAAAAAATTATGGCAGTTCAAAGCAGAAGATATAATAATAGGGACATCTTACTTTATAAATAATGAAGGTATCAATATAATAGTAGCTACCAAAAATGGTAAATTAAGCAATATTGTACTAAAAAGGTGATGCAAAATGGTTGAAATCCTCAAAGATAAAAAAGAAATGAAAAGGGTAAAAACATATATAAAAGGCCTGGATGAAAATATTGAAGGAGGTATACCAACTGGCCATGTTGTGCTTGTGTCAGGGACAGCAGGTACAATGAAAAGTTCTGTAATATTCAATATACTCTATAATGAAGCATTGGCAGGAAAAACCAGCTTATATCTTTCCTTAGAACAAAGCTACCAATCCTTATTAAACCATTTCATTAATATGGGTTATGACTTCTCAAAAATTAACCTTTATATGCTCTCTGACATATCAAAAATTGATGAAAGCATAGCTGAAGTTAAAGCATCTAAAAAAGGCACTCTTATAATCTCAGATGTTGGCACATTAAGAAAACAGATAAAAAACCTAAAAGTAGGTCCTGGCGGCGATTGGCTAAATGTTATCAAAAACATTGTGCAAAAGATTAAGAAAGGCTGCAACTGCGAATTATTTACGCTTGACTCCTTATCAGCCATGTACATATTATCAAACTTTACTGGCACGGAAGTAAGGTCAAGATTGTTCTATGTCTTTGAGTTTTTAAGAGACTTGGGGCTAACATCCTTCCTCATCTCAGAAATGCCTCTGACAAAAACAAAATACAGCGAATATGAAATAGAAGATTTTCTTTCAGATGGCATAATAGTGCTGCAATTAACAGAAAGGTACAGAAAAGTCACAAGAGAAATAGCGATAGTAAAAATGAGAGCAACCAAGTGCAATACAGACATATTCACCTTAGAGTTCAAGGATGGACAATTCCATGCACTATATGGCGGAAAAACTCCTTTGGTATAAGGAGTTCTTTATTTTTTTCTTTTCAATTTCAGCATTCCAAAACCTTTAAATACCTAATTAAGTAAATCCAGATATATGCCTCAGCTTAAAGAAGAACTAGAAAAGAGATTAGCAAACAAAGAAAACATTGAAGCAATCAGGCAAAGCCTGATAAACCAGGGATTTCTTGAATCAGATGTTGACGAAGCCGTAAGCTCAGTTTCAGACATTGTTTCCCAAAAAAATAACAAGAAAAATTCAGCAATAGTAGCCAAAAGCTTCTTCAAAGAGTTATTTGACAGGTTTGGTTTTGGCTTTGGCTCACAGCAATACATAAACATCCTATTCTTTCTATCAGGGGCCTCCCTCTTCTTAATAGGAATCATTAACGGTTTAAGAGCCCTTCTTATAGCATTATCCACCCCATTTATAGAAGAATGGACAAGGATAAAAAGAATCAGCAACTGGTTCATCGCTCTAAATGGATTTTTATTTGCCTCAAGCTTTGTTCTTGTAATACTAGCAAGGCGCTTTAACCTTACATATCTCTTCATAATATCATTCATACTAAGTGCAATTACTCTTGTTACATTCGGCAACTCATACTCCAAGCTAATAAGGCAAAACCTAAAGCCTGAAAACATGGGCATTCTCAACAAAATCTCAAAAATAGGCATATTAATCACAGCAATAAGCTTATTTGCAAGCGCTTATATCATGGACAACATAGAAAATGGTTACATAATCTCTTTTGGAATAACAATAGGATGTTTCACACTATCATCCTTTATAATGTTTCTATTCAAATGTTCAATATCTCATCAAGAAACATCAACTATTGGCTTCTTCAAAGATATAAAAACTCCTGCAGCACTATTCCTAAAAAATAAAATCATACTCATCCTTCTCATAGCTTCAACAATAACTGCATTTGTCCAGACAATAGGCAACATCTATTATGGAATCTTCATATTCAATTTCCTAAGCAAAACAGGCTTTGGCGGCTTCCTTAATGTTGCCGTTGTATTCATAGTAGCAACCTTATCTTCTTTACTAGCACCATATCTCACAAGAATCAATTCCAAAGCATATGGAAAATTCCCTATGCTTGTATTCGGCACTCTACTAATAGCCATCATGCCTTTAACCTATTTCTACAACCCAAACTTAGTAGCCATATCCATGGCAACAATGATAGGCATAATTGGAGCAGCAATAGTAGGGGTTGCAAACGGGCTGCTAATCTTGGACATACTCCATGAAAGAGATAGAAAATATTATTTTAGGGTCTCCAACCTGTTAATCACTATACCCTACATAATAACCATACCAATCGGTTCTTTCATTGCACAAGCCTTTGGCCTAAAAACCTTATTCTTAATGCTGGGTCTTACATTAATCTGCGCAGTAATGCCCCTTTATTTAATAATCATAATTCTTTATAACAGAAAATTTACAGTTTAAAACAACTAACATCCCTTAATCCTTTCCTTAAGAATAGAATTATCAAAGCACAATTGTTCTGCTCCATTGCTTCCTAAAATAGGTATAAACTCTATCTGCTTAATATCTCCATAAGTTCCAAAATCATAAGAAATCTCTTCGCTCTTAGGATATCCTGGTTCAATCTCTCCTAGTTCTGTAACATACACATCATTCCCTGTAACAAGCGCCCTAATCTTATCTATATTTGCATTCGCCTTATTAACAAGAGTAACCTTTATCCCGCCATTTTCATAACATATTTGGTCTATATTACTAACCTTATGCACTTCAAGATTTATATTATCACAAACATTCCCTTGAGACACAGTAGTTGTAACTCCTCCTGTTTCTCCATAATAAGAACTCCCATAACTCATCACCACTGCACCTAATCCTACAGCAAATCCTATAAGAAGCACTGTTGCAACCAAAGGTGAAACTCCTTTTTTTGATGAAAACATTTTCATTTGTTATGATACCTCACTTCTTGGAATGATTGGGATTCCTCCTATAATTCCTGCCATTTAATGGGGTATTATAACACTAAAAATACCCCATCGCTTGCGGTGGCTGGGATTTTTATTTTTTCTTCTTTCTTACTTTAACTCTATTTCTCGCAGTTATATCAGCTCTTAACAGTTTAACTTCTTCTAATTGTTCCTTAACAATCTTCTTAAGCAGCTTAATCTCATCCACTTGTTCCTTAATTATTATACTCAACTCTTCTTTCACATCCACACTATTACTGGATATAACAAACAATATTATCAAAATAAGCCAGCCAAATATAGCAACAACCATTATCCAGCTCAACCCTGGCAGATTAGCATAAGTCCTATTAATAAGATAAAACCCTCCCAAAGTAACAGCCAGGCCAACAACAAGTAGTATCTTTTCAAAAGTATTAATTTTCCTACCACAAAACAATTTTATCACCCTTTTTATTATTATTAGAAATCTATTGTTTATAAAGTTTGTTTTTTCTACTTCTTCCTCATCCACTCAACCTCTTCCTTATCCAATTCCAGTTCTTCACTAATCCCATCACTAACCTCTTTATCATTCTGAAAAATAAACTTCATATAAGGAAAACTATCTTTAACCACTCTTTGAGATGAAGAATGAGTCTGCTCAGCAATCTTTTGCGCAATAGCCTTCTTCTTCAAATTCTTCTGATTAATCCTCCAAATCTTAAGCAATCTTCCAGTAGGCATATACTTCACAAACTTTCTACAACTTTCAGACTTGCATGACGCAATCCCTGCTGTCAGCAAAGCGTTAACATACACAAGAAACCTCCAATGCTGCTTCCTCTTAATCTTCCTCCTAAACACATCAGCCTTGCTCATCATATCATACGCTATAGCCAAATCCTTAGGATTCTCATACTCTCTTGGCAGATTCTCATCAAGCCACAGCATACACTCATCAAGATTCTCTTCAACATTATCAAACGCCTCGAGAGCAATTCTCAAATCACTATTCTTAAACACCTTAATCAATGCATTAAACATCTTCTCAGTCCTATCCCTATCTCCCAATCCCTCAAGCTTACTCTTATCAAGTATCTTATCATTCTGTGTAAGACTCTGCAAATCATTAATAGCAGCCCTTAAATCTCCTCCATTCCTTCTCGCAAGCCCTTTAAGTGCAAACTCATCAAACTTAATATTTTCCTTAGAGCAAATCTCCTTAAGAGCATTAAACACAGTAAGATAATTCAAAGCCTTAAACTCAATCAAATTAGCCTTGCTCCTCAATGAGCTAAGTTTTCTGTCCCATGGGTTAAAAGAAGTAAGAACAATAGGAAAACAAGACTCCTTAATCAGGCCGGCAATAGCAGTAGCTCCTCCCCTATCTCCTGTTCCCGATAATCCATCAACCTCATCAATCAGAATAATCTTACCCTTAGAAAACAAACTTCTCTGTTTAATAGCCCCTCCAATTCTCTCAACAATCTGCTCCTTATTCCTAATATCAGAAGCATTTGTCTCCATAATCTCTAATCCAAGCTCTTTTCCTACAGCATAAATAGCGCTAGTCTTGCCGCATCCAGAAGGCCCATGAACAAGCACAGCCTTCTTCTTCTGGCTCTTAAAATTATTCACGAACTCTATAAGATTCTGAACAGCAGCATCCTGGCCTTTTATCTCCTTAACACTTTCAGGCTGGTATTTCATAACAAACGATTGTGTCATAGAAAAAGAGAATATAGCAGCTTTTATTAAATTTGTTGTAAAATTTTTTATAGTGTTAATGAATTACAGAGAAGATGATAGGCCCTTCTGCAATATTTAATGAGGATTTTAAAAAGTATTTAAGAGGATTTAATATAATTATAGATTATGAAGAAAGAAGTCTAGAACCTCCTGAAGATATTATAGAATTCTTATTTGAAAAAAGGGCTGAAAAATTACCACAAAGAGTTTATAAAGAACAAGAAGAATATTCCTTAGAAAACCTTGAAGGAATAATAGGACTTATTTATAGGGAGCATGCAACCAGAAATCCCAAAATAAGAGAAGAAGATGGCAAAAAAATTTATTCTTTTGAGCATGATCTTACTTCGCTTATATCTAAAATACAAACCAGGATTAAAAAGATAGGGCAATTCTGGCTTAAATCTAGATACAACATTAAAATTCAAAGTGAAACAGGAGCCTATGATTTTATGGGTGGTAGGATCATACTTGAAACTCCAAAAGCAGTTGAATATAGAACAAACAGAAAACCTGAAAATCTTTCTAGGAAAGAAAGAAGGGAATTTGATAAGAAATTTAGTAAACATTATAAAGACTTAAATGAAAAAGAAAAAGAAAAATATGTAGAGTTATTTAAAAGAGAATATAAGGATTTAACAGAGAAAGAAAAAAAGGAGTATAATAAGCTTTTTAGCGGCATACATAGGAAAGAATGTTTAAAATTCGCAAAGAAAATTGTTTCTTCTCCTAATTGGAACTCCATCCCGGTTAATCCACATTATTTAATCTGGGCTGATATTAAACTTAGGAGCCAAACACAGCATATTTTAGACAAAAATGATAAAGTTTTACTGGAATTTGATTATCATTTTCTGGAAGATCCAAAAGATATTGATAAATTCATAGAGAAGATTCTTGATACTGCTGCATATGAGTCTTCTATAGAAAATGGAGTAACGCAATATAAGGATTATAACAGTAGAGACTGTTATATGAAAAAGATAAGACCTGATTTAGTATTGAATTTTTATTCCCCTTTTGAATTAGACATTGAATTAATTAAAAATTTATCTGATGGTATTGCCAGAAAATATGATCACTCGGTTGAAGAGCTTTTAGAAACACTTGGAGAAAAATCAAAAGAAGAAGGGTTAGAAAATCATATAGACACTACAGAAAGAACAGTTTCTTTAATAGCCAATAAACTGGAAGAAATAGAAGAAGCAAGCGAAAAGAAAGAGAAAGCAAAGAGAATTAATGAGTTTCTCCAAAATATTAAACTTAACCTAAAAGATTTAGAGCCAGGACAGTTCATTTACTCAGAAACCACAACAAGAGATTTAATGGATAAGTATGAAGGTATTAGCATAAATCATGAAAAGATAGTAGAGATATTCATTAAAAATTATCTAGGAAAGAACCAAAAACCAGAAACTGGTTATGAATCAGTACATTTTGACATTAGTTATGGAGAAGGAAAACAGATTGTTGTGGAGTTTCAAATTAGAGATCCTGCAATGGATGAAGAAGCAGAAAGAGGAAGAGCAAAGCACGAAAAACATAAAAAAATAAGATATGGAAAGATTGCCAGTAAAGAAGTTATGAAATTGGGAAGAGCTTTCTTTGGAACTTCAGAAGAAGATGAAAAGATTTACTTTAAACTTTACAACGATTTCCTTGTCAAAAAGCTCAACACTATCAAAGGGCAAATATTTTCTCTTGATTCATTAATTGCTCAGGAGGATGAGTTCAGAATATTTCTTGATGATATGCTTGACTTGTATGACACTTTTAAATCTGTACTACCAGAAAACTATTCACAGAATCTCAAAAAGAACATAGAATTGCTTACTATGGATTATATAAAGGAGAAAGGGTTAGGCTGTATTAAATATTATGACAGCGTTAAAGAAATGAACACAACCTTAAAATTGACAAATCGGAAGTCCCTTAATATAGTATATCATAAAAAAGACAAAGATTTGCATAATATGGTTTACTCATATCATATAAACCTTCTGTATCAAGCCTTTGAGGAAGCTGTTGAATCCAGAACCAAGTCAGGGTTAATTACTTCATTTTGCATAGCTGAGCTCATAAAGAATTATACAAATTACTATGGAAAACGTGTCCCTGAGAAAGTAATAAAAAAATACGCTCAAAGCATAGACACTTTATTTAAGCAAACTATAGAGCAAGAGGAATGGAGAACATCTGATTTATCTCCTATAGGCTACTTGCCTGCTTTTTTTAGAAAGTCTAAAACAGGTCTTGAGCATGATTTTCAAAAAAAGATAAGTCATAGAACCATACAGCAATTCCTTAATTCCTCTTCAAGAAAGATCTCATTTGATTCTGACAGTATCAATTATGTTAAAGAAGCTTGCGAATCTCTAAGTAAGAATTTAACTTAATAATATTATTCCTTAATCATACAGAAAGTCTTGTCTCTATATTATTCTTAGTCTTCTCCTCTAAACCACTTCCAATTACATTTATATCTTTAATCTTATTCTCTTTATAACCCAAAACCCAATAATACTGAACTAATAAATCTCTATACATTTCCTTAAATCTTTCTTTAGGGTCAGAACTATAAACATCTTTTTTCTCTGTTAATTGTTTATAAAATCTTATTGTCGCTGTCGCAATAATATCCGCCCCAAAAAACCTCTCTTCAGAATACTTATCATGAATTTCTTCTTCCATCTTTTTAATGTCATCATACTCAGAATGGTAAAACCTTGACCTCTTTCGCATATCAATAAGTGATTCAACAACTCTTAGTTGATTATCAACATATTTATCATATATTTTCTTAACCTCCCGATTTTTTATAACACATGTATCCTCTTCAGAATCATATTCCCCAAAATCTCTTCTTCTCTGGCCAATTATTTTAATTGCTTTATAACCTGTTCTTATTATATCCAAGTCATCTAACATCTTTGGTTTTCTTAAGAAATTTCCAGCTTCATTAGCAGCTAAATATACTTGGTATTTAAGTGAGTCCCCATTAAATCTTGTTTTCCTGCTCTTAGCAGCCTTATATAATTCTGCCATCTTACCAGGAGAGCTGGAAAGCCTCTCTCCTAGCTTTACTTTTAATCTTCTTAGTTTTAGTTCAAGCCCAATATAATTTTCTTCGTTTACATCTTTAAATAAAGTTGATTGGTTATGATAGCTATCACCTGTCTTATCAATCGTCCATTCAATAAGATATTCTGTTAGCTTTTCGAATTCTTCTTTTTCTTCATCAGTTAAATCTCCTTTCTTTGATTTTAATTGGTTTAACCTGTCTGACACTTCTTTCAAATGGCCATACTGCTTAGTTTTAATTGTAGAATCTACTGTTATGTTTATATCATTCTCTATAAGTTCTATATCGATTTGGCACTCTAATTCGTCATATATTCTAATTATTTCATTTCTATAAGAATCAGCTGCTTCTCTTATATAATTATAATCGGATAGCTTTTCCTCTTTTTCTTTATCTCCACTTATTAGCTTTTTTATCCGTTTTTCTAAATTATCATGACCATAAACCTTAAACACAGGTTGCATGTCATTATATAACTCTCCTAGAAACTCACCGATTTCAATTAGATGTATAGCATAATAATCCCTTCGGTCCACCTTTCTCCTTTCATTTCCATAGATCAAGATTGAGTGCAATAACTTAATCTCTAATCTTTCTTTATCATCTTCTGAGAACCCATGAGAATATACTAATTCATTAATACATTCACCAACAACAGAATCATTATATAATTCCTTAAAATCCCTAACTCTATCAAAATCTTTAATCCTCTTACTTCTCTTTAATATCTTCCTGATACGCTTATTTTTTTCTGGTAATGGTAATATTTCATTCATAAAGGCTGTAAATAAAACATCTTTTATAAACCTTTTTGGATTAGAAGCAAAAACCTTTATTTCTTTCTTTTCTTCCTCAAACCTAAATAAACAACCATAAAAACTCCTCCAACTATCAACCCTATAACTGCCATAAGAAGCCATCTCCTATTTCCAGCGCTTGGCTTGTAAACCTTAGCTGAAAACACTCTTTCATCATTCTCATCATAAATATTAATCTCCTTAGTCTCCTCAAAATAAGGCACAAGCAAAGCAAAATTTGTCTCATTAAGAACAATCACATTCCCAGATACTTCATTATTATCTATAACATCCGTATTAATCTTAAGAGGAACATCAAACCTAAAAGAATACAACACTTCTTCTTCAAAAGAAACCATCTCCCCTCTAAACCCTTCATCAGGCTGCAGTTTTCTGTCAGGCGCATACCCAATCTTAGCAATCATCTCATTCAGCTTAATTCTTCCATTATCATAACTCAACCCAATCAAAAACACCTTTTCATTACCAATACCTGCACTTTCATCATCAACTTCAGCAGCTTCAGTACTTACTCTACCAACAACTAACAAAACCGCCAGCAAAGTAAAACACCACAATCTCCAGTTAATCTTCATATTCTCCTATCTTCTCCTCAATAATTTTAGTATTCCACACCATAAACTCTTTTGACTTATAATAATCCCTCATAATAGAATCCTTGCTGCTTCTATAAAGCTTACCTACTGAGCATCCCTCTTCACACTCTATCCCATCAACACCATCAAACCCTTCGCATGACGCTTTACAATTAATAGAATCACTAAAATCTTCACCACCATAATACCCTTCATCAACATATTCATCATCCAAATCAGAAAATATATGCCCAAACTCATGCACTAAAACAAACTTTTCATCAGCAGTATTAATCTTAGCAAAATTTGAAAAAGCGCTTGACCTCACAGGCTTCACAAAATCCTTTATCTTACTCCTCTCCGCCAAAACGAAAATATAATCATTAGGGCACTCAGATGCGGCATTCTTAACGCTAAATGAATCGCATGCAATAAAAAGCTGCAACCCTGTACCTTTAATCGAACATCCCAGCGAACTTTGCCTATCCACTCTAAAAAAATTAAAATTATCTCCTTTTCCCTTAAACGGTTCAGTATTCAAAAAAATATTGTTAACATAATCATTAACATCCTTTGCAAACTCCTCTTCCTTTGTATATCCATAATTCAAAAACACCACATCAATCTTCTCTTCAGGTTCTCCATTATACACCACAGAAACACAATCAACATCCTTATCAAAAACATCCTTAGCCTCAACCAATGCACTCTTTCCTTTATTTGTCAGCTTTAATGAAATCTTGCCCTGTCTCGTCTTAACGCAAAGTGGATTAACCTCTCCCATCTCAACATTATCCAGCCTAAAAGAAGGATTTTCTTCAATCGGTGACAAAAACAAATTTTGAGTCTTATCCAACATAACTCTATTCGCCAGCCCTTTCTTAGCAAACCTGTCAATCTCCTTAGAACCATCAGCAAAACACACAGAACCTATCTCTTCCGGCAGGGAAAGTGTCACAAACTCTGTACTATCATAGCTCTCAGCACTCTGTTTCTCTAACACATTATTAAGGCTGGTAACAAAATTCCCTAACTCTTTCTCTTTCACTAATGAATTTATATCAGCTAACCTGTCCATAACAAAGAAAACAAGAGCAACAGAAAAAATAACAACCAAAATTATAACCACAGGCAATCCTAAGGAAAACTGTGCCCTCTGAGTCATCCTCCTACTCAATCCTAACCTCAACCTGCAAAATCTTTGAAATCCTGTCTTTAATCCCATCTTTTATTCCCTTAATATCAATTTTATCCTCTTCCTCTTTAATCTGTTCAATCTCCTTTTTAACTTTATCTAATTTTAACACAACTTCTTTCTGCTCCTTATCCAACCTATCCTGTTCCTTATAAGCCTTATTCACTTTTATTTCCTGCTCAGTATTATCCAACCTTTCTATCAATCTTTCTTTATTCAGCAAATAATCATCAAAATAATCCTTATCCATCCTATTCAAAATAGACAATATCTTTTCCTTTTTCTTCTCATCAAGGCTAATTTGGTTATTTCTTATGCTATCCTTCATATTCTCTAAAACCTCTGCAATCTTAACTCCTTTATCATTAGAAACTGCTTCAATAGGCTTATCACTATACTTATACAACAGATCTGCATCTCCTAAAGTAATCCTTGTATACTTTGAAATAGGCTTCCTTAGGAATGAAAAATCAGAAAGAAACTTTCTCTCATGCTCCTTTTTCTCACCAATAATCTTCTTTTTATTATCAAACAGCTCTGCAAGCTTCTTCTTTTCATCACTCTTCTCTAACTCTCTAATATTTTCTTCTAACAATCTCAATTTTTTCTCTGTACTCTCTTTAATATTCTCTTTATCATTTAACATCTCCAGAAGGCTCTTTTTTCTCATATTTTGATTCTTAAGCTCATCTATTGACTTCCTAATAGCATCCAGTAACCCAATATTTCCCTTGCTTATTATCTCCTTTAACCTATTAACCAGCTTACTTATATCATTTATATTTTCAGCAACCGTTCTTGACTCTGCACTCAAAAACTCCTGTAAAATA
>CEPX01193620.1_pt1 | contig 14149 bp, 9 predicted proteins | sample 361361 | NCBI WGS metagenome assembly CEPX01 (sample SAMEA2619974, study PRJEB7988) | marine metagenome | biome: marine biome (ENVO:00000447); feature: mesopelagic zone (ENVO:00000213) & marine oxygen minimum zone (ENVO:01000065); material: "saline water (ENVO:00002010), including plankton... | reverse complement strand
CCGTCTCGTCGTCGCGGACGCAGTTCTCGATGCGCTGGGTGATCCCGCATGGATAGATTACATGGTGACATTCATTCTACCGGTAGATCCGCAAGGTCTTCCCTTCATGTGTGGAGACGAGGCGTGTCCTGCTCGACCGGACCTGGAAGACGTGGCCATGGTGAACATTCCTGCAGCAGCCGATGTGGCGGTCTTCGAGAACGCGACGGTTGCAGTGGGCACGGAAACGGCCACTGCGCTGAGTGAAACAACTTCGCTGGAAGTCTCCCGTGATCTGACCATCACTGCATCGGTCGTGCCCTTGGCGACCGACTATGAGTTGGGTATCTTCTGTGAAGGATCTGACGACTTTGATCAGTTCCTGCCGGACGAGCACTTCTCATTGTGGGCACCCGCATATGACGAGCAGGGCAGGGCCATTGCACCTGAGTTCCTGGTGGGCATTCAGTGGCTCGGTGGTCGTACCTGTGACTTTGAACTGATGGCATTCCTGCACAACGATGCCGGTGAGTTCATGGGGATCAGCCGGGTGCTCTTTACCGATATCGTCACCACCGGCGGTAACGAAGGCTTCTTTGACAACGAGGTGAAGATGCTGACCGGCGCGTCTGCGTGCTTCGTAGATGGCAAGGTGGTCACGGAAGACTGCCTGGACACCAATACGCTGTTTATGCTCGAGGGCACGACGGCCACCCAAGAGCCCCACGTCGCTCATCTGATGTTAGGTGCCAACGTTAAGGAGGCCTTCTTTGAGGCCTGGTTGATGGATCTGACCAGCGGACGAGTGGATGATACCGCGGTGGTTTCCTTCAACGTCGACCTCGCCGATCCCGCATCGAGACCGACTTGTGGTTCCATATCAACCGACCAGTGGTCCAATTTCTGCCCTGCCGACACGGTCCTGACGGATCTGCTGGTCAGAGAGGGCGCGATCATGCGACTCGCTGACGGGGTCACCGGGCTGACAATCACAGGTGATGTGAACGAAGACGGACTGATACCGATGGATCGCTTTGGCTACTATTTCCTCGTCAATGCGAATCAGGAGCAGATTCTCGAGTTCGGCATCGATGCCTGGGAAGCTGAAGTGTGGCTGTGGTCCAGACCCAGAAACGAGCCGCAGGACTTCGACAGCGCCGTGGATGAGGATCGCATGTTCAACGTGACCAATCCGGGTTATCTCTTCGTCATGCTGGAAGGCCAGGCACAGCCGGTTGACTTCGATATTCTGGGAATCAACGACCTTGGTGCCAAGTTCGCCTACTATCTGCCGCCGCCACGTCTGACGCTGGTAGGAGAGCATGATCTGGATGCCGACGCGGTACCTGAGCTGGTAGTCACCCAGAATGGCGATCTGTATACCTTTACTTTCGCGGAAGGGCTGATCGTGCAGACCTGGGATCCCGAAACCGGCATGCTGGCCGACATCACGCCGGACGAGGCAACCAACGTGGTCACGGTCGACGTCAACGCGACCGTGGGTTGGGTGGAGTTCCAGTTCTCCAAGAACGGTGTCCACTTCGTCTTCAGTGCCTGGGATTTGGGCAGCAGCGATCCCGTGGCTGAGTACTTCCAGTTCGAGGACTTCGCTCCCGGCGCGGACGGTACCACCACGAATGGCGATGACACCGCGCCGGCCGACGACCCTACGACCCCGCCTCCGATTTAGTCTGGCGGTTTAGATAGGAGCGCTGCGCTGCCGCAGGGCTCGATCACCTAAGGGGACAGAGAGATCTGTCCCCTTTCTTTGTCTGTCCCCTTGACCGAATCTGAAGAGTGCTGCCGGCGGCTTGTGATGCACAAGCATAGTCTGGAATAATGCAGTCCGGCAGCGTTGGCGTTTCCTCAAGAAATACACAATCAATGAAAATCAGCTCCATTCTGTACAAGATCTACGAGCGGAGCCTGTGGTTCCAGATCAAGGATGGTCATCGACCGCACCATATCGGGCTGATCGTGGACGGCAATCGACGCTTTGCCCGCGGCAAAGGGCTCGCCCTGAATCAAGGTCATTCCCTCGGATCAGACCGATTGGAGGAGTTCCTGAGATGGTGTTGGCGCCTCGAAATCAAGATCGTGACGTTGTTCGGATTCTCGACAGAAAACTACTCACGCAGTGATGAGGAAGTGAGCTATCTGATGGATCTGATTCTGAGCAAGCTGAAGGAGTTCCAGGAGGATCCGGTAATCAGGAATGAGCGTGTCAAAGTCAAGGTGATCGGGCGCCGCGAGTATCTGTCCGATGAGATCAATGGCGAGATCGATGCTGTGGAAGAATTGACCAAAGACCACGAGCGTTTTCAGCTCAATATCGCCATCAGCTATGGCGGGCGAGCGGAAATCATAGATGCGGTAAAGAAGGTAGCCCACGAGGTCAAGGCAGACAGGATCAGCGTGGACAGCATCGACGAAGAGCTGTTTTCACGCTATCTCTACACCGAAGGTATCGCCGATCCCGATCTGATCATCCGCACATCGGGGGAGGAGCGGCTCAGCGGCTTTTTGCTTTGGCAAAGCGCGTATTCCGAACTTTATTTCACCGACGTCTATTGGCCGGCTTTCCGGATGATCGATTTCTGGCGTGCCATCCGCATCTACCAACAGCGGCAGCGGCGCTTCGGCAAGTAGCAGGGCCAATCAGTTGTGTCTGAGCACAGCAACAAACTCACTGGTGAAACCACATGACAGATAACAACGCGCTGCGCAGAATACTGCAGGAATCCAAAACGATCGCCATGGTGGGTCTATCCGCCAACTGGTACAGACCCAGCTACTTTGCAGCAAAGTATCTGCTGGACAAGGGATTTCAAGTCATCCCTGTTAACCCCAACTATGAAGAAGTGCTTGGGCAGCGCTGTTATCCGAGTCTCGACGCCATCACCGAACCGGTGGATGTGGTGGACCTGTTTCAACGCTCTGAAGCAGTTCCTCAGTTCGTAGATCCGACGATTCAGATCGGGGCGAAAGTTCTGTGGATGCAGCTCGAAGTGATCAACGAAGAGGCGGCGGCAGCGGCCCGCGCTGGGGGGTTGGAAGTGGTGATGGACCGCTGCATGAAGATCGAGTATGCGCGCCTTTTTGGTGGACTCAGTTGGGCCGGAGTGAATACCGGCATCATCTCGGCGAAGAGACCGAAGCTGCTGCCCTGATGCCGACGGACCTGGAATAGGGAGAATCATCATGACGGACAGAGAATTTGGATTCGACACCAGATGCCTGCATGCCGGGCAGATTCCCGATCCGGCCACCGGCTCGCGCGCTACGCCCCTCTATCAGACTGCCGCGTACGTGTTCGATGATACGGATCATGCAGCAAGCCTTTTCAATCTGCAGACCTTCGGCAACGTCTATTCTCGAATGTCGAATCCTACCACGGCAGTATTTGAAGAGAGGATGGCATCCCTGGAGGGTGGCCGGGCTGCACTGGCGGTAGGTTCAGGGCTGGCAGCGCAGATGGTGGCACTGTTGACACTGCTTGGTGAGGGAGATGAATTGGTTTCTGCTAACACCCTTTACGGGGGGACCTATTCCCAGTTTGACGTGAGCTTCCGCAGAATGGGAATCAACACGATCTTCGTCAATCCTGATGATCCTGAGAATTTCCGCAGCGCCATCACCCCGAAAACGAAGGCACTCTTTGCTGAGACGATCGGTAATCCAGCGAATAACATTCTGGATATCGAAGCCGTTGCAGATATTGCTCACGATGCCGGAATTCCGCTGCTGGTCGATAACACGTTTGCCACACCGTTCCTGTGCCAGCCATTTGAATATGGTGCGGACATCGTCGTCCACTCGGCTACCAAGTTTATCTGCGGGCACGGCACATCCATCGGTGGTGTCATCGTCGAATCGGGCAAATTCCCGTGGGACAACGGCAACTTCCCCATGATGGTAGAACCGTCCAAGGGCTACCACGGCATTCGCTTCTATGAAACATTCGGCGACTTTGGCTATACCATGAAGGCGCGACTGGAAACGTTGCGTACGCTCGGACCTTCCCTCAGCCCTTTCAATTCGTTTTTGTTCCTACAAGGCCTGGAAACGCTTCACCTCAGGATGGAACGCCACGTACAGAATGCCGAAGCGGTTGCCAGCCATCTTAATGAGCATCCCGCCGTGAGTTGGGTGAAGTATGCCGGTCTGACGGACAATCCCTACCATGCGCTGGCCGAGCGTTACCTGCCGAAGGGTGCCGGTTCCATATTGACGTTCGGCATCAAGGGTGGGCAGGCAGCGGGGGTGAAATTTATCGAATCCGCCCAATTCCTGAGTCACCTCGCCAATGTGGGGGATGCCAAATCGTTGATCATTCATCCAGCGTCCACAACCCACCGCCAGCTTTCCGAGGAGGAGCAGGTGGATGCGGGTGTTAGTGCTGATATGATCAGGATTTCAGTCGGACTGGAGTCGCTGGACGACATTCTCTGGGATATCGATCAGGCCTTGCAGCACTCACAGCTTTGAATCTGAGTGAGGTGTACTCGGTTGGTCCGATCAAGCAAAGAAATACCATGCAAAGCCAACGATATTGGCGAGGGGCAATGCGATGGTTGTGATCAGTGACGAACTTCCGAGACGCTCGATCTCGCCTTTCTGGCTAATAACCGGAGCGCCTGGCAGATCGTCCACCATCGTGGCTCTGTTAGGATCATCCTTCAGGTAGAAAAGGCGTTCCTCCTCGTCATCTTCAAGCTGCTCCGTGACATGGGTCTTGACCTCGTGCCTGTATCTCTTGCCGATTGCATCACTAAACTCAAACGTTAGCTTGTACACCATCTGATCGTTAATCTCTGTTCCGGTTGCTTTCTTCTCGATCAGTTTGCCACCGGTCATGATCCCATGGGTCAGTAGATGCAGGTCCTTAAGGCCACGCTTTATTCTGAGAACGATGAACAGCGCGACCCCAAGAGGAATTAGCAGGCAGAGCAGAAAAAGCATGTGGAATTCTGCTGTCTTCATACCTTCAATGTAGGCGTGCTGGGGGTATCCACTCGGATACCTTACGGTTACCGTCTGGCCCTCCTGGTAGGCGAAACCGATCTGGAACGAGACGTTTTCGTAAGTAAAGCCCGCCGCGTTCTCAAAGGTGAATATGGTTGCCATGACCGGTTCTTCGTCTACGCTTGCGTTGGTGTAATAGCTACCGGTCACCGCTCCCTCTACGCTGCGTAACTCCCCATAGACATAGGGGTAGATGGGTGACAGATCAGACATTTTGACCGCCACTATCCCCAACGACATTGCGGCAGCAAAGAGAATCCACGACAGCTTCATCGAGAAGCTTCCCATGACGATCTGGATCTTTGCTGGAGCTGGGATTGACCTTGTGACGCCATGAGCCATTTCAGTTCCCTCTCGAAGATTCGGCGGCAAGAAACCTGACAGCTTCAAGTCAGGATCAGGACTTCTTAGAGTATCCTATTCTCTGTCTACTGTCCCCACTCGCCTAAGCATGTCCCCACTCGCCCCCGCATCGGCAAGCAAAGAATTACACGGCTGGCTGTGGCATTATGCATGGATCGCGGTAGCATAGCTTTGCAGCCGTAAGCGCACGAGGCAATGAGATGGATGAGGAGCACACGCCCGTCATTGTAGGCACCGGGCAATTGGTGGACCGTGATGGGGACCACGAGAACTATATCGAACCCTTGGAGATGCTTACCACGGTGGCCCTCTCGGCTGCAGAAGACGCAGGGGTGAAGAGAACCGTTCTGACAGAAGCGGATACCGTCGCGCTGGTAGGTGTGACCGGCTGGCATCCCCAGAATGCGCCGGGGTTGGTTGCCGAAACGCTGGGCGCGCATCCCGCCAAGGAATACACGACTGCGATTGGCGGACAGGTGGGCGTGACCTTGACCAACCATGCCGCTGCACGCATCGTCGCCGGCGAAAGTGAATTCGCGCTGGTCGGCGGCTGCAACAACCTGCGCGTTCTGATGAAGGCGCGAGCTGCAGACAAGCAACTGACCTGGACTCGCGGCGGTAGGGGCGACGCGGAACTCATCTTTGGCGATGAACTGGGTAATACGGAACTGGAGATATCTTATGGTATGGCGGGACCACCGGAGATATACCCGCTGTTTGAAAACGCCCTCCGGGCCAGGTTAGGACTGGATCTTCAGACCCACCGCCAGAGGATGGGCGACTTGTTCACGAAGTTCACCGAGGTTGCTGCCGCCAACCCCTATGCCTGGTTTCCAGTGCAGCGAAGTGCAGAGGAGTTAACCACCGTTACGCCGGTCAATCGCATGATCTCCTTCCCCTATCCCAAATACCTGAATGCCATCTTGAACACGGAACAGGCTGCCGCGCTGCTGGTAACATCGGTTGCCAAGGCTAGAAGGCTCGGTATTGCGGAACACAAATGGGTCTACTGGTGGGGCGGCGCTCACAGTCAGGAGGAGGCCTGGTGGGCCAGTGAGCGACCGGACTTCGCCAGATGTCCCGCCATGAAGGATTGCGCCACCAGCGCGCTGGTCAATGCTGAGGTGGATATCAGCGAGATCGACTACATGGATTTCTACAGTTGTTTCCCCGTCGCGGTGGAGATGGCTTGTGAAATGCTGGATCTGGACGTAAATGACCAGCGGGGATTCACGGTCACCGGGGGGCTTCCCTACGCGGGAGGGCCGGCCAGCGCGTATACCCTTCATTCTCTGGCGTGCATGGTGGACAAACTGAGGGACAATCCCGGCCGTAGGGGTTTGGTCACCGGCAACGGTTGGTATCTCACCAAACACTCCGCCGCGGTACTGTCATCGGGACCCAAAGAGGGTGATGCCCCGAGGACAGGTTTAGTAGACCCTTTACCCTCGCAGCAGATGGATACCGCGCCACAGCAGTTGGCACGGAGCCCCGCCGGTCCTGCCGGCGTTGAGGCCTATACGATCAACTATGGTCGCGACGGTAATCCGGTAACGGGCATCGTACTGGGTCGCACGGAGGAGGGCGAACGTTTTCTTGCCAACACGCCCAACGATACTTCGCTGTTGGCGGAGTTTGCATCAGCCGAACGAGTGGGCCAGAGAGGAACGCTGTCCCAACGGAACGATATGACCTTGTTCGAACCGCAATAAACCGTATGCCATCATCGAGCAGTTGTGCTCCACGCTCCCCTTGTCCGGTGAGACCAGAAATCTTAACATGGCTGCAGCAGAGCGGTATCAGATCAGGTCTCACATGACAGTAGGAAACTCAGCAGCATCATAAGGAGCAGCACATGATTAAAGGCAGTTGTTTGTGTCAAGGTTACCAATTTGAAGTGAGCGGCGAGTTCGGTGATATGGTGGATTGCTTCTGCTCCATGTGCCGTAAAGCGCACGGCGCCGCATACGCCACCTTTGTAGCGTGCAGCAGCAGTGATTTCAAGATTACTCGCGGTGAGGAGCTCATCAGTCAGTATCAGTCCTCGGCCGAGGGTAAACGGAGTTTCTGCAAGGTGTGTGGCTCCAACGCGCCCATGCTGGCGGGCGAGCAGGTCTACATCCCCGCCGGGCTTTTGGATGGTGACCCCGGCAGCCGCACCAGCGCTCACATGTTCGTCGCGTCCAAGGCACCATGGGTGGAAATCACCGATGACGCGACCCAGTATGATGAGTATCCTGCCAGCTAACAGAAACACTATCCCGACGGGGTGAGATGACCGTGTCCAATGATGAACATCCGCTAGTGACAGAATACCGCGCTTGGAGTCCGAAATCCGAGCAGTTGAGCCGGCGAGCCAGGAAGGTATTTCCGGGCGGCGACACACGCGCCAGCGCCCACTATGGACCTTACCCTCTGGTTATGAAAAAGGCAGAGGGTTGTCGTCTGCGTGATGTGGATGGTCATGAGGTCATCGACTTCATGAATAACTTTACTTCCCTGATTCATGGCCACGCTCATCCTGCCGTGGTGGGAGCCGTCTCCGAACAGGTAGCACTGGGAAGTGCGTACGCTGCACCCAGCTTGAATCAGATAGAGCTGGCCGAGCTGATTGCAGATAGAATTCCGTCCGTTGAGCAACTCCGCTTCTGCAGTTCCGGCAGTGAAGCGACCTTGATGGCGCTGCGTTGTGCCCGTGCCCATACCGGTAGACAGAAGATCATGAAGATGGAAGGCGGGTATCACGGCAGCTACGAGCAGGCGGAGGTCAGCCTGGTGCCCTATCCCGATTCGAGGGGCGCACTGGATCACCCCGCCTCCCTGCCGGTAGACAAGAGTATTCCGGATAGCGTCCTCGCAGACACGGTCATCTGCCCCTACAACGAACCGGAGCTGGCGCGCGCGCTGATCCGCGAGAATGCGGATGAACTGGCGGCTGTCATCGTGGAACCGGTGCTCGGATCCATGGGTATGGTTGCCGCGACCACTGAGTTCCTGCAGGCTTTACGCGACGAAACCGAAAAGCACGGCGTCGTGTTGATCTTCGACGAAGTGATTACGCTGCGCCTGAGTGGCGGTGGTACGCAGGCGATCCACGGCATCAGCCCGGATCTCACCAGCATGGGCAAGATCATCGGTGGCGGGCTGCCGGTCGGCGCAATAGGGGGCAAGCGGGAATTGCTACAGATCTTCAGTCCCGAGACGAGAGAGAACGTATTCCACGCCAGTACGTTTAGCGGCAACGCACTGACCATGGCAGCGGGATTTGCGGCCATGTCCCACTTCACCGATACGGAGGCGAAGCGACTCAATTGGCTAGGCGATAAACTGCGGGAGGGATTCAATCTGATACTGCATCAAAACGGCATCTGTGGGCAGGCCATCGGCTTGGGATCCCTGACGAATCTGCACCTGACCGATGAAAATCTGCATGACTCGAGGGATGCTATGCTCGGCATGGTGGCTTCCGGTCACATCAGCAGACTCCTACATCTGGGTATGCTGCGACGCGGCATTATGTCTGCCAGCAGGTTGATGTACTGTATCTCCACTCCCATGGGAGAAGATGAAGTTGTCGCTGCCATCACTGCGCTCAATGAAACGCTGATTGAGCTGCGCCCCTTCATCAAAGAGGAACGGCCTGAGCTGCTGACCATGTAGCCACCCGGCGCTTCTGTGCCTCGGCAGTAGGCACTACTGGATAAATATCCAAGGGTAAACAAGTCCATTGCTAATGCATTCAGTCCGATGCAAATTTAGCGTCGGATTCCTGTCGTAGCACCCAGAAAGGATCCAGACAAAGTCAGCCAGCCACAAGCCGGCGCAACTGAAGGTTCTACCAGAACCTGAAGACGGGGATAGAAAGATGATACGTCTACCGCAGTGGTTAGATCGGATCTTGATCGTCACGTCACTGCTCCTGATACTGGTGATTGGGGTACCCTACATCCAGTTTGCAGTTGAAGGCTTCAAGCGGTATCCGATTCCGGAAAGTCACATAGTCATACCCGCCGGTGAGGAGGTCCTTTCCAGAGGCGCTCACCTCGTGCAGACGCTGGGATGCAGTGGCTGTCACGGTGAAGATCTGGAAGGTAAAAGATTCATCGAGAACTTCTTTGTGCGCATCACTGCGCCCAACCTTACCCGGTTGGCGCAACGAGCAGATGCGGATGAACTGGAACGGGCAATCCGGCACGGTGTGAAATCGGACGGAACCAGTCTGTTTGGGATGCCCTCTAGCAGCTATTACTACCTGAGTGATGCCGACGTTGGATCTATTATCGCCTACCTGTACAGCGTGGATCCGGCCAAGGGAGAAACCACCCGCATTCACATGAATCCCCTCACGCCATTGATTCTAGCCGGGGTGAAGGATCTGAGTTCCCCGTTGGTTGCCGGACGCATGGATCACAGCGCCGATCGCTATGGCCTGGATGATGCGACAGACTCAGCCGCAATAGGAAAGTACCTGGCACTCACCCATTGTTCGGAGTGTCACGGTGAAGATTTCCGAGGCGTGCAGTACGGCAGATTTTCCACGCCCGACCTGGCTGCAGTAGCAGACTATCCCCTACCGGAGTTCGCCAGAATGTTGGAGTCCGGCACTGGATTGGGCGATGGCCAGTTGCTTCCGCTGATGGCGAACGCATCAAAGACAGGGTTTCGTTATTTTTCCAAAAGTGAAGTGGAAGCTCTGTATGCCTTTCTGTCAGCGCTAACGAGATCGGCTGTGCAGGGAGCGGCAATGCTTTAGGGCGAACCGTTCTATTCTTCCACGATCTCTATGTTACGGTTCGACAGCTCGTAATCCAGTTGAGACAGTCCGTCCTGGAGAGAGCTTATGGCTTCCATGGTCTCCTGTCGAGCACGCAACAGATCCTGATCTGAGTCGTCCTGCAGACCGTTCGGGGCCAGCGCGACTAGATGGGCTATGGCTTCGGATGTTTCCTTGATGGCCATCTGCACGCTGGCGAGGATATCTCCTTGATGCGGGGCAACTTGGCGGATGATCGATTTTCGCTTTAGATCCAGTGCAACCAGACAGGACTTTCTATATTCCTCGTCCAGCGCCATGACCAGGTAATCACCAAAACTGTAAGGCAGCTTGACCGTCTCGTAGGGACTGAAGAACTTGTCGATCTGATGTGCCCAGGCCTTGGAGCACTCCTCCAGATCGCTACTGTCGGTTGGAGACCGGAACACCGCATCAACGTTTTTCTGAATATCAGTGTCCTCGAGGTAAGCGCTGACCGCTCGCCCGGCGATGGCGGTTTTGGAACTACCCCGGTCATCCTTCCAGTTTCGTACGTAGTAATCGTGGATGATTCTACTGTATGAATATCCAAGGCTAACCAAGTCCATTGCTATCCACTTCCTCTGCGTTAAGATGTAAAAGCCTAGAGAATATACCAGAATCATCGAGGAGACAAAGTCTCCTTGTCCGATGTCCCCCACTTGGCGCAGGTCTTCTGCGCCTTTTTTTGTCTGCGCGATTCTGTCTTCGCTCGAGTCAAGAAAGTGACTGATTGTGATCTTGCGGACTGCTCCCAGCTGCGAGTGTCAATATTCAACCGTTACTTTTGAGTGTCCATTATGCTTAAATCTCAAGCCATAAAACATCGCCTGAACATAACACTGATTCGATCGTCTTTCATGTAGGAGTAGAGGCAATGGACGACTATCAACCCGACAGGAGACTAAGTCAACGGAGAAAGAATGCAGATAGAAGGTCTGGTGAACGCGGTACTGTTCTAGCCCCCCGCAGAAGTGGCGAGGATCGACGCAAGGCTTCACCCGCACACAAAACCAAACCAACTCCCACCAATCGTCTCTCGACCACTCAAGACAACCCATCCACATAGCCACGCGCCCCGCCCGTGTCCAGCAGCGACCCCTCCGGTGTGACACGGGCGCCTTGGAGGCTGCTCCGACATGAACCGACGTATTGAGTAACGGCACGCACCATTGAGTTTTTGACCCGTCTGATCCATCATCCCGGCGATGCGGAAAACCACATGGCTTTGGCCCTATGCGTGAGGGACCACTATGAAATCGAAACGACAAATCAGATCTGCGATTGCCCTCATCTCGGCATGTGTGTTGATAGGCTGTCAGTTGACTGCGCCGCAGGCCGTTGTCCAGACGCTCACGATCAGCCCCAACGATCAGAGGGGGTATCTGACGTTTGTAATGCCCAACAAGCTCAAGGTGATGGTGATCTCCGATCCGAACGCTGACAGGTCCGCGGCAGCGCTTAGCGTCTTTTATGGCAGTCTCGAGGATCCGGAGAATCGTTCCGGTCTGGCTCATTTTCTGGAACACATGCTCTTTCTGGGAACCGCCAAATATCCGGAACCGGATGACTACGGGCAATACATCAGTACCCATGGTGGCAGCGACAACGCTTATACTGCCAGCGACCACACCAACTACTTCTTTAATATAGAACCGGACTTCCTGGAACCTGCACTGGATCGCTTCAGCCAGTTTTTCATTGCACCTTTGTTTAGTGCGGACTATGTCGATCGGGAAAAGAATGCGGTTAACTCTGAGTATCAGTTGCGGCTCAAGGATGACGGCAGGCGTGTGGGTGCGGCCAAGCGACAGATCTACAATCCAGACCATCCCATGTCAAGATTCCACCTCGGTAGTCTGGAAACTCTGTCTGACGGCGAAAACGGAAACGTCAGAAATGACCTGATCCGATTCTATCGGGACCACTACTCCGCCAATCGAATGGCGCTAGTGATTCTTGGGCAGGAATCAACCGAGCAATTGGCCGCCTGGGCGCGGACATACTTCTCCGCCGTACCCGATCGGAGTCTGGCAGTGGCTGAATACCCCACGCGGCTCTTTGCTGAAGGCCAACTGCCCCTTCGCTTGCAGGTGCAACCGATCAAGGAACAACGCAATATCAGTTGGGAATTCCCGGTGCCTCCGTTCGACAAGATCTACCGTAAGAATCCTGCTACCTATATCGGCAACATTCTAGGCCACGAGGGACGAGGCAGCCTGCATGCGCTGCTCAAGAAGCTGGGATGGATCGAGTCATTGGCGGCGGGCGGCGGTCGCCTTACTTCGGAGCAGGGTATGCTGAGCGTGTCCATCGCGCTTACCGAAGCCGGCATGAAGCATCAGTTGGAGATCGGTGACCTGCTATTTCGATACATCGGCCTGGTTAAACGCTCCGGCGTAGAGCAGTGGCTGTTCCAGGAACAGAGCCTGGTTTCGCAATTGTATTTCGACTTCCAGGAGAAGGCCCAACCACAGAGTTATGTGACTAGGATTGCGTCGAACTATCTCTACTATCCGGATCACGATGTGCTGTATGGACCCTATGCCCTGACAGAGTTCGATGCAGAACTGATTCACGACTATCTCGAATTTCTGCGCCCCGACAACGTCGTTGTTACTCAGGTCAGTCCAGTGGCCCAATCCGATGGACGTGATCCCTGGTACGATGTGCCTTATAAGGCCGATTCGCTGCCTGATCTGTGGCGGACTCGTTGGCAGAAGGCACTGCTGGCTGATGACGGCGTCGGGCCTTCCGCTGATCTTGCTGCTGATCTGGCAATGGTCTCAGCAAATCCGTTCCTGCCTGAGAATCTGGAGTTGATCGATGAGCAGGTCGGCACAGTTCCGGTGCAAGTGCGCAACAGTGACAGGGTGCGGGCCTGGTTGCTGAGCGATACCGAGTTCGGCGTGCCGCGTGCGAGTCTGCGCCTGCGACTGGAGTCGGACCGGGTCTACACCACGCCGGATCAAGCAGTCAAGGCGCAATTGTTTACGCGTCTGGTTAACGATGCGCTGAATGAGTACGCCTATCCCGCGCTGTTGGCCGGGCTTGGGTATGGCGTGCAATCGGGCAGCAGGGGGATCACCATCCGCCTTTCGGGCTATGACGACAAACAGGACTTGCTCCTCGATCGAATTCTCTCAACACTGAAGACACTGGATATCGATGGGAAGGTGTTTGAGCGTTACAAGCAGCAGATGCTACGCGGGTTGCGCAATACCAGGCAGAATCCCCCCTACGTGCAGGCGATGGCGGAAGTGCCCGGAATTCTGCTGCAGCCATCCTGGTCGCCCGCAGACCTGGAAGAGGCGTTACAGACCGTCACAGCGAATGACGTCGCAAAGTGGCAGCGGGGGTTCTTGACCTCGCTGCACCTCGAAGCGCTGTTTCACGGTAATGTGACCGCCCGAGCGGCCGACGAAATCCTTGATCTGGTGGAGGCACAGCTTCTCGAAGATGCTCCCGCGAGGCCGTTTCTGCCTCACCGAAAGCTGGTGAAACTGGATGCAGATCATGGCTATGTGCGAACACTTGCTGTTGATCACGAGGATGCGGCCATGGTGCTGTATGTCCAGGGCGTAGGTCAGGGGTATGCGCAACGGGCCAGCTACGGACTGTTAGTGCAAATCTTGCGCACACCCTATTTCAACGATATGCGTACCGAAAAGCAGTTGGGCTACGTGGCACGCGCATCGAGCAGCATGATGGTGGATACGCCGGGCATCGTATTTATGGTCCAGTCGCCCGTTGCAGGGCCCGACCGGTTGGTTCAATTGACGCGAGCATTCAGCAATCAGTTTCGTCAACAGCTTGTGGAGATGAGCGCAGAGCAGTTCAGGCAGAACCAGGCAGCGTTCGTCAACGGCTTGCTGCAGAAAGATCAGAATCTGGGACAACGCAGCGGTCGACTTTGGGGAGACTTCAGCCAAGGAGTACTGACGTTCGACTCTCGTGAGCAACTTGCTCGCGAAGCGGAAAAGCTGACCA
>CEPX01415112.1_pt1 | contig 14155 bp, 11 predicted proteins | sample 361361 | NCBI WGS metagenome assembly CEPX01 (sample SAMEA2619974, study PRJEB7988) | marine metagenome | biome: marine biome (ENVO:00000447); feature: mesopelagic zone (ENVO:00000213) & marine oxygen minimum zone (ENVO:01000065); material: "saline water (ENVO:00002010), including plankton... | reverse complement strand
AAGAATCTTTTGATGTTCTAAAAAGCAATGATTTGATTAATAAAACATTTTTAATTGATGAGAATACAGATACAGAATTAAAAAATGGCGAATATGATTTAATTATAAATTTGGATGATGACAATGAAGCATGTAAGCTAGCTACAGAGATAAAACACAAGGATATTATTGGAGCTTATCTGGAAAATGAAAAGCAAGTTTACACTGAAAATTCTTCTTTATGGTTTGACATGGGATTGATTTCAAAATTAGGCAAAGAGGAAGCAGATCAATTAAAAGCTCGTAATAAAAAAACTTACCAGAAAATAATGTATGAAATTCTTGGATTGGATTATAAAAACCAAGAGCCAATTTTGATTCTCAATGACGAAGAATTAAAATTTGGAAAAGATTTTGCTGGTAAAAATAATATCAATCAAGATGATTTAGTTATCGGTATAAACACTGGAGCCGGTGGAAGATGGAAAGACAAAAAATTAAGCGAGGAATTAACCTCAGAGTTAATTGACAAATTAAATACAATAAAAAACGTAAAATTACTGCTTTTTGGCGGTCCAGAAGAAAAAGAAAGGAACGAAAACATAAAAAATTCAGTGACAACTGATATTATAGACGCTGGTTGCGATAACTCATTGATGGAATTTGCTTCTTTGGTGAATTTATGTAATATATTAGTCACTTCTGACAGTCTGGCCTTGCATATTGGGACGGCATTGAAGAAGAAAGTTGTATCTTTCTACTATCCCACAAGTTCTGCAGAAATTGAAGATTATGGCAGAGGAGTAAAAATCATCGGTAAAGGAAACTCTTATTGCTCCTACCAAAAAGATTGTGACAGCCCTCCAAAGTGGGATACTGACGAGATTGTAGATGGTGTTAAAAAACTAAAATGAAACCCTTCGTAATGATACCGACATACAACGAAAGAGAAAACATCAAGAATTTAATAGATAAAATACTAGAATTAAAGATAAAAAACCTTCATATCGTTGTTGCGGATGACAACAGCCCTGATGGGACATGGAAAATAGTGCAGCAAATTTCAAAAACCCACAAAAATCAAAGATTTTTGGGGCACCGAAAATCCAAGGGATTTTCTAGTGAAAAGAAGAATGTTCATTTATTATTGAGAACGAAAGACAAAGGCCGTGGAAGTGCTGGAAGAGATGGATTCATTTACTGCTTAAAGCATGGCGCAGATACAATAGTGGAAATGGATGCTGATATGTCACATGATCCAAAATATATACCTTTGATGCTCAATGAATTGAAAAATGCTGATTTAGTCCTCGGCTCAAGGCGTGTTGCAGGTAGCAGAGAAATAGGCCGCGGCTTAATTAGGAGATTCGTAACGTGGGGTGCAAACTTATATATAACCCTAATGCTAGGAATAAAAGTAAAGGACTGTAACTCCGGCTATAGGTGCTTCAAAAGAAAGGTTCTCGAAAAAATAAACCTAAATAAACTTGAATCAAAAGGGCCATCTATTGTTCAGGAAGTATTATTCAAAGCCCACTTAAACAAATTCAAGATAAAGGAAATACCCATAACATTCATAAACAGGACAAAAGGACATTCAAAATTAGGATTAAAACAATTGGCAGCAGGTTATTTTATGGTTTTGAAATTAAAATTGATGAAGTTATTCGGTGAGATTTAATGAAACTTTCGAAGAATGAGAAAGGTTTGGGAACACGAGAAAATCGAAGATTTTCTGTGTCTCAGAAATCTTTGATTTCAGAGAAATCGAAGGTTTTCCAAAAAATAGCAATTTTGACTCCAACTTTTTCGCACTTCAGCGGCATAGACCGAGTAGTAGAGCAGCAGGCAGAAGAATATTCAAAAAAAGGGCATAAAGTTACTGTGTTCACGCTAGAATCAACTATACAACCAAAAGGCTTCGAAGTGGAAGTTTTAGGCATGCCAAAGCATCTTATTGCACAGAGACTATACAGGTTGTTTTTCTTCCTTGATTTCGGAAAAATAAAACAAACCTCAGAGAAATTAAGATATTATGACATAGTAATTTCACATTTTTACCCAATGAATCTTATAGCAAGCAAAGCAAGGAAAAAGTTCAATATACAATACATTTACCACAACCACGGCATAGGTCACAATCATCTCTTCAGATCTCAATTGGAAATATTCTACATGAAATTATTTTCATTCTTCAACAAGTTATCATTGAAAAACGTTGATTCTGCGATATCAATAAGTAAATTCCTAAAACAGGAATTGAAAAAAGAAACTGGGTTAAATAGTAAAGTTGTCTACAATAAGATCAATAAAAGATTCAGGAAAGGGATTAATGGAAACAGAATCAGGAAGAAATTAAATATAAAAAGCAAGGATAAGGTCTTATTTTTCATAGGCAGGCTTTCTCCACATAAAAATGTCCATATTCTGCTAAATATTTTCAGACTTGTAAATAGAGAAATACCTAATGCAAAATTAATCATAGCCGGAAAACCTACATTTAAGGATTATTATAAACATCTAAAGGATATAGCAAATAAGAATGTAATTTTTACCGGCTTCATTGAAGACAAAGACCTGCCATATTACTATGCAGCATGCAACCTATATGTAACAGCATCCTTATGGGAAGGTTTCAACTTACCGGCAGCAGAAGCCCAGGCTTGTGGGAAAAAGGTTGTGGCATTTAACATAGGATCACACCCAGAGATTGTAAAAAACGGTATTTTAATTGAAAAAGGCAATACTCAGGATTTTGCAGATGCTGTTATTAAACTTTTAAGATAAAAAAATCCTACAACGCTACCTCGTTTCGGGACGTCGTAGACGTCCCTACACCCTAGTGTGCGGGAGCGCACAATGATGGAACTCAAAAACCTAAACAAATACACAAAACTTGGAATACTGGTTATTGCCATAGCCATAATTCTAAGGATTTTCTTGATGTCTACTTCTACAATCTCGGGAGATGCGTGCTGGCATTTTTCAGCATCGAAATTCATCGCAGATGAAGGTAAGTTTCCATTATTCGAGCAGATAGGCAGGGACGAGCCGTTTTGGCCCCCTCCATTGTTTCACATAATATCTTCTTTTTCCTATTCCATATTAGGGGAAACAGGGTTAAAATTAGTGCCATTAATATTTGGAAGCTTGGCTCTGATATTTTCGTATTTGATTTTTAGAAAATTCCTTAGTGAAAGGGCATCTTTTTATGCTATCCTGTTTATGTCCTTCATACCAATATCCATAGACTACAGCATTTTGGGTTATACGGATTCCATACTTCCCTTCTTCATGATTTTAAGCATTTACCTTGCATTAAACAACAGGTTTATTTTAAGCGGAGTAGCTGTGGGACTTGCGATACTTACAAAATATAATGGGGTTTTTGTTATTCCTGTCTTAATTTATATAGCTTACAGATATAGTAAAAAAAACCTTATTTGGAGAAACATCCTTTTTGTTGTTATGATTGCAGGAATAATAAGTCTGCCATGGTTTATAAGAAATTGGGCTCTGCTCGGCAATCCTGTATGGCCTTTCCTTGACTTTATATTCAACGGCTACAGTGGATCACCGAGAGGAACATATTCAGGTTTAAGCCTCGCGTTGTTCTCCTCTATTTACACTTATATACAGGTTTATCTTGGATTTTTTGGAGTTCCAGACGGGGCTTACTGGCTGCTATTCTTCTTTGACATACCTTACATTTGGCCCCTTATAACAATATTTGTGATAGGCACCATAATATTCATGATCCCGCTATTCTTCGGGTTTAAGAAGGATAAAGATCATAGAATCTTCCACATTATGTTGCTGTCATTCCTTGCACTGTTTTTTCTCTTCGAGATTAATGTCAGGCCTGCTGCCTCGAGGATTGTGCTGCCTGCAATATTTGCAGCTGCTTTTATTTATGGCGTTGGTATGGAGCGCATCCTGAAAAAATACCCTAAATTTGGAAAAGTCCTTACGATGCTTATTTTAGCAGTAATAGCAGGATTCACATTTTCAGAGGTTGTTAAATTCAATCTCGCGACAGGAAGCTGGAACTTCTACAAAGATGACTTTAACTGGGTAAAATCAAACACCAACGAAGATGAAGTATTCCTCCTTGGAAGCCAGTGCCTGCCATTACGTCTAGACAGAAAAGCTGTATTCCCATCTTTAAGCATAGATACTGATGAATACGACTATGTCTGGGTTAACCAGGAATTCAAATTAGAACCGCAATCTATTCTAAGCGATGAAAATCTCAAGAAATTAGAAAATAAGGAAATGCAATTGGTGTACGAGAACAAAATGACCAATACCAAGATTTATAAAAAATGAAACTAAGTTTCAATTAAAAAACCTATATTTTACTAAAACATATACAGCTTCCAGCCAATCCCAAAATTTTATTTTTTTCCCTTCTTTTCTTGATCTTGGATTGTAAGAAGTAGGAACCTCATGTATTTTAATGCTTTTTTTTGAGATTTTCGCAGTTATCTCAGGGCAGAATTCAAATCTTTTGCATCGCAGTTTAATCTTTTTTATAACATCCGAGCTAAAAACCTTATAGCCGCAGGGCTCGTCACTTATATCTATGCCATAAAGCAAATTTGTAATTATGGTCAATGATCTTCCAGCTACGTAATATGAAAATTTTGCATATTTTGATTTTTGGCCTAGGAGCCTAGACCCATAAACAACATCTGCTTTGCCTTGTAAAATAGGGTCTATTAACGCAAGATAATCTTTTGGGTCATACTCTAAGTCAGCATCTTGAACCATCACTATATCGCCAGTCGTATGACTTAAAGCAGCTCTTATAGCAGAGCCTTTGCCCTTGTTTTTGTCCTGGAAGATTTTAATATATTCCCCCTTAAGTTCTTTCAATATATCCCTAGAGCCATCAGTAGAATAGTCATCGACAAGTATTATTTCTTTCTTTATCTTACCTAAATCAACTTTATTTATTCTCCTCAAAAGCTCTTTTATAGTTTTGGCTTCATTATACACAGGGATTATAATAGATAGTTTCATAATTCATCAATTCCTTTCTAATTCTAACTTCTATATAGGGATTCACAGGGGGATTTATAAATTATATGATTATATCAAACTCTCATCATCTTCGAAAGGTTTATAAAACAGGTAAGGGTACAAAACTATAAATTAAGAGTATTAAAAATGAAACAACTTTATATTTCAGTAGTAATTCCGACATATAATGAAGGAGAAAATGTTATTCCAATCTATAATCACCTGACTAAAGTTCTGAAGAAGATAGATAAGAACTATGAATTAATATTCATAGATGATGGAAGCACAGACAATACCCTTTCTAAATTAAAAAAATTAAGAAATCTTGATAAAAAGGTCAAGATAATTACATTCACAAAAAATTTCAAGAAAGCATCTGCGCTGTCAGTAGGGCTTGCAAGAGCTTCTGGAAAAGTAATAATCACTATGGATGCTGACTTGCAGGATGATCCTTCTGAAATCCCAAGACTATTGGGAAAAATGCAGCAGGGTTTTGACATGGTTATTGGATGGAAATATCCAAGAAAGGATCCATTGCACAAGATATTGTCATCCAAAATCTTCAATCTTTTAGTAAGGATGGCGACAAAGCTAAAGATACATGACTGTGACTCTAATTTCAGGGTAATTAAGAAAGAGGTTGTCCCACATCTTGAGCTTTATAGCGGACTATACAGGTACATCCCAGTAATTGCCAAGCAAAAAGGTTTTAATGTAGGGGAAACAAAGGTCAAGCACAGATTAAGACTGCATGGAAAAAGCAAATATGGGATGGGAAGGCTCTTTACAGGATTCTTTGATCTTATAACAATAAAATTTTTGCTGGAATACAATAAGAGGCCGCTGCATTTTTTCGGAGGTTTAGGCTCTATTTTCTTATCTCTAGGATTCATATCAGGAATATATCTGCTATATCTAAAATTCATTTTGAATGAGACTATAGGACAAAGGCCTCTATTGATATTAACGATTTTGCTTATATTTCTTGGAATGCAATTTATTTCTATAGGGCTCATAGGAGAGATGATAGCAAATAACAACCAAAAGAAGAAGGATGAATATGTCATCAAAGAAGAGCACGGATTTAAGTAAAGCAATTAAGAAGAATCAAAAGCAGTTATAATAAAAAAGTTAATGAAATTTAATCAATTATCAAAAGGCTTTGGAAAATTTCTTATTGTGGGTATATTTTGGACAGGGTTATATATATTCTTAGCATGGTTTTTGATTGATTTAATGGGGATATATGCAGCTATAGCATCAGTAATCATAGTTATAATGGGGCTGGTATTAAGATTTTACTTATATGTGTTAATGAGATTAATAAAGAAAGAATTCCTAAAGTTTGTTTCGGCAAATTTATTATTTTCTGTATTGACGGTTGTATTAATGACAATAACTATTGATATGATGAAAATACCTACATTGATAGTTTCTCCAATTATAATAGGGGTGTTATTTATTCTCAAATTCATTTTTTTTATCAAAATAAAGTTGATAGCCCCCTTACCCTGAAAAATGACAAAAAAATTAAAAGTAGAATATCACAAAAATAAGTGCATTGGACAGGGAAATTGTGCAGCTATAGCTTCAGATTATTTTGAGTTACTAGGAAAGAAAGCAACTTTAAAGAATTCTAAGAACATTGATAAAGATATTTATGCTATTGAAGTAGATTGTGAAAAGGATATTTCTAAAAATTTAATAGAAGCAGGTAAAGCCTGTCCAGTAAATGCAATAAGAGTTGTAGATGTAGAAAAAAATGAAGATACTGTAAAAGTTGAGGTTGACGAAGAAGATAGCAAAGAGATTAAAGCAGAATATGATGATACAAAAGAATTTGTGATTGATAAAACGGGGTATTTTCTTATAAGGCTTGATGGAGGTAATAAAAATATAGAAGTTGCCTTTTGCAATGAAAAAAACAAAGTTGTTTTAAAAGTTACTGGGAAAAAACCTATTGACATTTACCAAACAATACTAAATAAAGAAGGTATTAACATAAGAAAGGATCATGCAGCCTATCTTGGAAGGGAGTTACAAAAGGCGTATATTGCCTTAAAATACAATATTGCTTATACACAAGATGAAGAGCTTTACCAAATAAAAACCAAAGAACAACAAACAACTGATAGTGGTACTATTCTACAACACGAGAAGCCTATTCAAGAAAATTTTAATGTTGTATTGATCACAGTACAGCCCAACACAGACATAATAGGAATTAAATATTTGCATGCTTATCTAAGGAAGAATGGCATCAGTTCGCGGATTCTCATACTTCCTTCTTATGACGAATCAATGAATGGTGCCATTGAAGATTTCTTCAATAAATATAAACCAACATTAGTAGGACTAAGTGTTTTAAGTACAGAATTTCTGACTATTGAAAAGCTAGCGCAATTTTTAAAGTCAAAGTTTGATATTACTACCTTCATGGGCGGGCATCACGCAACTATTGACCCTGAAAACTGTTTGAAATATGCTGATTATGTATTAAGAGGAGAAGCAGAAGAAACCTTATTGGAAATATGTCAAAAAATGAAAAATGGTGAGGATTTCCTGAATACACCTAATTTAGTTTACAAAAATGGCAAAATAATAAAAAATCCCATGAGGATGCCAGAACAGGACCTTGATAAATTCCCATTCTATGAAAACTTACCGCCAAAGACCTATATTTTTCATAATGGAAATATTTCATTGATGGATAAATATTTATTCAGCAAATATACCAGGTTCAGCGGTAAATACTACAGCCTCGTTACAACAAGAGGATGTAATTTCAAATGCACTTTTTGCATTCATTCGTTTACTAAGAAGATGTATAAAGAAGAGAATCTTAATGTTCCACTAATAAGGACAAGAAGTGTATATAACTGCATTGAAGAACTCAAAATAATGAAATCCAAATATCCTGATACTGTTTATATAAATATACAGGATGATAACTTTTTTGGGCATGATATTGACTGGATCAAAGAGTTTAGTGAGAAGTACAAGAAAGAGATAGGAATACCCATATGCCTAAGAGCAATTCCAATCTTCTTTACAGAAGATAAAGCAAAGTTAATGAAAGAATGTGGTTTGACCTGGATTTTTGCAGGACTGCAAACAGGAAGTCAAAGGGTTCAAAAAGATATATATCAACGTTATATTAGCAATGAACAATTTCTTAAAACCGCAGATATTATTCATAAGATGAATTTTGTGCCTTATTATGATGTTATTTTAGACAGTCCTTTTGAAACAGAGGAAGATGTGCTACAAACAATCGATGTAATATTAAAGTTCAAAAAACCGTATCAACTCCAGCTTTTTTCGCTTGCATTTTTTCCTGGAACAGTTGTCTATGATATAGCCAAAGAAAGGGGCATGGAGATAGAAGACCCATTTACAAAAAATTACCAGGATTTTAAAAGCAATTTTTTTAACAGGGTTATAAGGTTAATTCCCATACTCCCTAATTCATTCATAAAATATCTTGTAAAAAATAGGAATAATAAAGCTGTAAAAATGTCATTACCTCCTATATATTATACTTCAATATCCATTTTAGAACCAGTAAGCTGGTTAAAACTTATCAACATGAGTTTTAGCGGAGATATTAAAAAAACATTCAAGATGGGAAAATCCTTCATAAAAACAGGCATAAGGAAAATATTTTTGCACAATACGTCTTCGTTCAAATACTCAAAAAAAACAGAGACCCAAATCTAAGCTCAGATAAGATAATCATAAACTAAAATTAATTTATATTATTTATTTCTTGATTTTGTAGATATAGACCTCATCTGCACTTGCTAAATCCTCCTCAACATAAAAATCACTATAGTCTTCTTGAACACTCGCAATTAACTCAAACTTATCAGGATTGCTTTTAACATATTCAACAGTGTCTATACTGAAATGTGCAACATCATAGGTATAACGCTTCCCGAATACAATATAACTGGCATTATAATAATCAATCAAATAAGGTAATTTCTCTGGTTTAGGATACAATCCTAAGGTTCTTTGTTCCGTAAGGTAATTTAACTGTACACTATAACCAGGTTGGGCCATGATTGCATCGCCTTTATCAAGATTATTGTTTATAAAATCAGCAGTATTGTGGGCTCCGAAAGCATTTTTATTAAATAAAACAAAGTTACCATTATAGATAAACCAGAATGGAATTAATAAAAATAGGAGTATGACAATCACAAGAAGTTTAGAATAATTTTGTAGTGATTCTTTTTTCATGAATAAAGCATATATGCCGAAACTTATGAAATAAAATAAGAAAATATACGAAGTATAAATATATCTGGGCGAAACGAACTGCTGAGTAATGGGGATAAGAAAAATAAAAAATAAGCCCATCATATATAGATTAACATTATTGTATATTCTCCTTGTTTTGATAAAATCTTTGATTATAGTAAAAAAACCAAAAAGTGCTATCAAAGCTAGAGGCAAATAAATCAAAAACATGTATGCAACATGCCTAGGAAATAGAAGGTAACTCATAGTAGAGAAATTCAGCCCCAAAGGTATTGAAAACGGCTCAATGTTGAACATATAACCAAATTGAAAAGCCAATTTTTTCGGGAATGAAAGTAAGCCAGGAGAGATGTAAGGTCCAGAAAAATCCTCAAAATAATGCGGACTAATGAGCTGCATCAAACCAAGATCGTGTGTACTCAATGGTGTTCCTTCAACTCCATTGGTATAATACTCATTAGTGGAATATTGATAAAATTTAACAGCATTCCATGAACTATAAAATATAAATAAGATGATAATAGGTATAGCAATATACTTTAGGTTTGGGAAGTTAAGTTTCTTCAAATTTATCTTCTTACTATTGAAGAATATATAAGATAAAATAAATGCTGGAAATAAAAAAACTACATGGTCCGAAGCAAGTGCCAGAAAGCTTCCGATTATTGTAGCAATTATAAGTGGTTTTTTTTCATTGAATTTAATTCCTTTGACATAATAATATATTGATAATAGGATTAGCATAACTACAAATGACTCTCTTAAAATTGCTGTTGCAGAGTTTATAAATGCGACAGAAAGGGTATAAAATACTAAAACAAAAAAAGTGATGTTGAAATTAGTCAGCATCATAAAAAACTTATACAAGACAAAGAATGTAACTATAGCCGAGATTAAACTTAAGAGAACTGCTGCAATAGTATCTTCTTGAAAAATTAAAGTAAATAAGTGAATAGTATATGGGTAAAAAGGTGGATGAAATAAATATAATTGATCATTATACAATTTGTGATAAGGGAAGTTTTTTGATGTTTCTAGGTATTTTAGATGATCAGCAGCTAGAAGAACAGAAGAAGAATCTACAAACAATCTTAAAAATAAGAAAACTACAAATAATGCAGCAATAATTAAGTTTCTTTTATTGAGAAATTTTCTATGTGCAATCATCTTTCAACTCCTAAAATTGTTCTTTCTAGTCTTCTCTGCAACACATACCAAACTTAATCCAAAACCCAAACTAAAATTGTTCTCTATATATTTAAACCAAAAAAACAATAGATTACTAAGCAACTTCTTAAATATTCCTTTTTTCTTTTCTGTTCTTAATTCAGTGTTCAGTTCTTTCTTTAATATTTTTTCATAAAAAAGATATGGGAAAAACCCCAGCATATTCCAATACCTGATATGGTGGATTTTAAACCCAATTTTGGATAGTTTTTGAATGATTTCTTTTTTTGAATAACGTCTGTAATGACCTAGATTTTCATCCCTCTTTCCATATAAGAGTTGAAAAGCCGGAACAACTATGATTAACCTACCACTTTCATTAAGATGGTTGTGCATTCTTTTAATCTGCAACTTATCATCCTCAATATGTTCCAGAACGTCAATAATTGTTATTGTATCGACTTTGTGCTTGATTTTATCTATATCATGGGCATACCCTTCGAAAATTTTTAATCTCGGATTAGTATTTTTAGCCAATTTTATTAAATCTTTGTTAGGTTCGATTCCAAAAGTTTCAATTCCTTTTTTACTTAAAATTCCAAGTAAAAAGCCGTTCCCACATCCAATATCTAAAACTTTGTCGCCTTTAACTTTTGAAGCTATCAAAGTAGTCAAATTATAAATTCTAAAATCATTTTTTAAACTGCCTAATTCCTTAAAATGATCAATCATATATTTTTTTGATTCGAGATATTTGTTTGAGTTAGTCATTGAAAATATTCTTCACTATAAAAAATATTAATTTAATCACGCAACTTTAGTTTTAATATTCTGGGTTTAGGCAAAGGCACTATAAAGTCGCCTTTAAAACCTTTCTCTTTGATCTTCGGAGCCAGCTCTTCAGCAATATGCCATGAAAGCAGCATGGCATAAGCAGGCTGGTCCTCATATAGCTTTGATTCATCGACAACAGGAATTAAAGTTCCTGGCATGTATTTCCCAATCTTATGCGATCCTTTTACTTCCATAACATAATCCATTATTCCATCGTCAATTCCAACATAGTTGATCAAAGTGCTTGCTCTTGATGGAGCTCCAATTCCGTAAACTTTCTTCCCTTCTTTCTTTATGTCTAAAAGCAAAGAATGAAGTCCTAATTTCGATATAACAACATTATCTCTAAATTGCAAAAGTTTTTCTTTGTCGAGTACAACATCTTTTTCTTTATCGAGTTGTTTCTGCACAGTATCTTTCACATCATATTTACCTTTCCTTGCAGCATAAACTCTGACAGAACCTCCATGTGTCGGAATTTCTTTCGCGTGGATTATCTCCAGGCCATGCTTCTCTAACAAAAACTTAAGACTATGCAAAGAATAATATCTCAGATGCTCATGGTAGATTGTATCATATTGTAATGTTTCTATAAGCCTAAACAAATAATGTGATTCTGAGATAAAAACTCCATCTTCCTCCAATAAATCAATAATAAAATCTAAAATCTCATTAATATCATCAATGTGTGCAAATACGTTTGTAGCAGTAATTATCTTGGCTTTTCCATGCTCTTTTTTTATTTTCTCAACTACATCTTTCTTAAAATAATCAATTATTGTTGGTATTCCTCTTTCAATCGCTAATTTCCCTATTTCTTCCGGGGTTATACCAAGAACCTTATGTCCATCCTTAAAGTTACTTAACAAGTTTCCATCATTGGAGCCTATATCCACAACTAAATCCTCTTTGCCTAAATCAACAATAGTTTTACATTCATTATACATCTCTAAAAAATTTTCTCTTAATATCTTTGTGGTACTGCTTGTGTAAGGATATTCAGGAGGAAATAATATTTTTGGATCGACAATTAAACCTAGCTGCACCAAATGGCACTTTGAACAATACAAAAGTTGAGCAGGATAACTTGGTTGCTCACATGGTTGTTTACCAACAGCATGCATTTGATTTACCGGTGGTAAATACCCTAAAAACAATATAGGTTCAAGTTTCGAATTATCACAAACTTGACATTTCTCTACAACCTTACTAGTTTCTTTCATTTTTAACTAATATTTCTAATTATGAATATTAAAAATGAAAGCTACGAACGTTAGTGAGTCTGCTTCCATTTTTAGCTATCTTTTTATTGTTAATTTTTTATTGAAATTGTTTTATTGAGTTTTGGATTATTGTATTTTCTTTACCTTATCCGAATTTTTATCATACCATTCTGCGGTGATTTTTAAACCTTCCTTAAAAGCAAATTTAGGTTTGTAATCAAGTTTCTCTAATTTCCTTGTATCGGGGCATCTTCTTTTTGTTCCCCCTTTTGCTTCTTCTCCAGAAACAATTGAAATCTCTTTCCCAAAATATTCAGCAACTTCTACTGCAACTTTCTCGATTGAAATTTCTTCCATTGTTCCTATGTGATATATGCCCATATGCTCTCCTTTTTTCAGCACAATCATTAACCCGTCAATAAAATCATCAATAAAACAAAAAGCCCTGGTTTCTTTTCCAGTACCTTGAATTGGGAACTCTACACTCTGGCCAGAACTTTTTTTGTGAAGTTCTTTCATCCTCAAAACAAACTGGGGTATTACATGCTCCCATCCCATATCAGGACCGTAAACATTATGTGGCCTGAATATCACAATCCTATCAAAATGCTTTCTGCCATAATTTATAGCTAACAACTCGCTTATTATCTTTCCTGAGCCATAAGAATATCTCGGGTTTAATGGATCTGGCACAACAAGGGGTGCAGTTTCATCAGTAGGTATTTTTTCTGCACTTTGATAAACTTCTGAACTGGAAGCAAGAATTAATTCTTTGACATTCTCTTTAATGCATCCATCAATAACATTCATCATGCCCTTAACTCCCACTTCCAATACTAGCTCCGGCATCTTATAGAAATATTCAGTACCATTAATGTATGCAAGATGTATGACGCTATCCATACCACTACATGCTTTTTGCACGGCTTCAGAATCCCTTACATCAGCTTCTATAAATTCAATTTTGTCATAAACATCTTTTAAGCGTTCTTTAGCTCCCCTTATATCATTATCCATAACCCTAACAAAATGTCCTTCTTTAATCAAGCGCTTGACTAAAGCAGAGCCTATAAATCCTGTTCCTCCGGTTACCAGATATTTTTTAGCTTTCATTTTAACCAGATTTTAGGTTGTCAGGTATTCTGACAATAACCCTATTTCTCTTTCTTCTTAACAATAGTTTCTTAGTACCAAATAAAAACCATTTCATATATTCTCTAACCCAATTAAGCTTAAAACTTGATTTCCCTTTCCCATAAAGTCTGTTGAGTGAGATTAATGGGACTTCTCCAAGTTTCCATCCTGCGGTCTGCGCCTTTATAGCAAATTCAAACGACACAGCCCATCCAATAGGGTTTGCTTCCAGATGTAACTCATTAAATTTAGAACGCTTAAACATTTTTACGCCAAAAGTAGGATCGCTAAGGGCAGAACCCGACAAAACTTTGAATATATTATTTGCTGTTGTTGAGAGTATTCTGCTTATAAAAACTCCCCCAATATTCTTCCCCCCATAAGCATACCTTGTTCCATTGACCAACTCACGTCCATTATCCATTAAGACAACCATATCATTTATGGCCAATGGAGGTCCTATATCATCTGCTGCAATGGTGATTACATAATCACCAGAGGACTCATTTACTCCGGATTTTATAGCG
>CEPX01194626.1_pt1 | contig 14155 bp, 16 predicted proteins | sample 361361 | NCBI WGS metagenome assembly CEPX01 (sample SAMEA2619974, study PRJEB7988) | marine metagenome | biome: marine biome (ENVO:00000447); feature: mesopelagic zone (ENVO:00000213) & marine oxygen minimum zone (ENVO:01000065); material: "saline water (ENVO:00002010), including plankton... | reverse complement strand
TTTAAGAAGATTGTTCCAAACTGGGTGAGAATACAAAGAGTGCAGAGAGATGTTCCTACTTTTATGACAGAAGCAGGGGTTGACAGGACTAATCTTAGGCAGTATGTTGAGAAAGTTATGAAAAAGAAGAAGATAAAATGTAAATGCATAAGATGCAGGGAAGCAGGGCATTTTCTTATGAATCATAAGAAAGTAAAAGTTGGAAAAATTGAGATTTTAGTGCATCATTATCTTGCATCAGATGGAAATGAGTTCTTTATATCAGCAGAAGATGTTAAAAATGATATATTGTTTGGATTCTGCAGGTTGAGATTTCCTAACTCTTATTTAAGGAAAGAGATTAATGATGACACTGCTTTGGTAAGAGAACTTCATGTGTTCTCTCCTGCTGTGGCCATAGGAAAAAGGTCTAAGAGCTCTTACCAACATAGAGGGATAGGAAAAAAGCTGATGGGAGTGGCAGAAGAGACTGCCAAGACATATTATAAAAAGAAAATGGTTGTTATATCAGGCGTTGGAGCAAAAGAGTATTTTAGGAAGAAGTTAGGGTATAAGAAAGATGGACCTTATATGTCTAAAAAACTCTAATAAAATTTATAAATAAAGCAGTGTTCTTAATGGTTATGATTCAATGTGAAGCTTTATTGAAAAGTTATCCTTCAATAGGCATTCAGTCTGTGAGATATGGGTTGAAATTAGATTCTTCTAAAAGTTTAGTGCTTATGGAAGATTTCTTTGAATTTCTTAATAAAGCTGGTGAAAATAGAAATTCTTTGGAAGGAATTGCTTTTTTGTCAGGGAAAGAAGAGGTTATTAGAGCTTATTCAAAATCTGAATTTACAATAAACAAATTAGTGTTAAATTTGTTTAATAAAAAAGGCTTAGCGACTTATTTAAGAAATGAGAGGATATATGAAAATGAATGTTCAATAGATTGTTATATAGGTATGGTAAGAGATATTACTGAAGATTCGGTTAAAGAGGAACTTATAGTGTTTGATACTTTTGAGGATATCCTTGATGATATGAGTACTGCAAGGAAGATAGCATATTTAGATACTGAACTGGAAATACCTGAAGAAGAGCAGAAGTTTTGGATAAGAATATTTGGAGAAGGTTATGTCAGCAGGTATGATGATAAGTTTGAAAAGAATTTTATGGTTGTATTGGATGAGTATGAATCATTATGTTAGATCAATCTTTTTACTGTCTTTAAATTCAGTATAAAAGTTTCATATTCTTTGAGATACTTTTCTTTCTCTTTGTCAGCTTTATCTAATATTTGTTTATGCTTTTCAATGCTTTTGATAACATTCTTTTCTTTTATTACATATTTTTCCATTCCTATGACAGACTCATTGATTATTTCAAAATTCTTGTCAATTTCGGTTATCTCAAACAGGATATTTTTCAAAGGCGTTACTATAAGCCCTGAAATACTTTCTAATTTAGAGTTTGTTTCTTTAAGGTAACGGGCATATTGCCTCAAAGCTTGTCCCATTCCCTGTCTATGGGCTTTCATTATTTCAGGTATAGTGCCTTTATTTTTAAGCAATTCCTTACATTCTTTGATAAATGATATTGTAGTAGGATTGTTCATCCTATTCTTTAAATTTGTAATCTCTCCAAGAGAAGAGTTGATGCTATCCTTTGTGAGTGAAACTAATTGGTATAATCCTTTGAACTTCTTATCGCTTATATCTTTCTTAAAGCCTGACCTTTTAGTTATAAGCCATGTCTTTGTTATCTTAGAAAGGTCTCTTTGGAGGATTTTGAAGTCCTTCTCAAGAAGGCTAAGCAGAGAGTGGAGGTTGTTATCTGTCTTGTTGAACCATAACCATAAGTAGTCAGCAAATCTTGCCAGTTCGCTTATATCTTTTTTTAAGTCTTCAAAAGGGACTCCGTTCTTGTTTGGAGCATATGTGATTATATTATGATAACTTCTTATAAAAAGTCTGTCAAGATCTAAGAAATCTTTTAAATCCCGTTCTATAAATTTTTCTAAATGCCCCAGGCTTTGTTTATTGAACCAACTCATAAGAATATTTTTATTAACAGAAGTATATAAAGATTACTATGATTGTATTCCCTTAACTTCAACAGCGGTTTCTGTAGAACTCATGTAACTATATTCAAGCTTTAAATCAAGCCTTGTGACATAAGCTTCCGTCGGCGCTCCAGTGAAAGTGCAGAAGGTGAAGCCATTTCCATTAACAAGCCTTACCTCAATTGGAAGGCAGCTTCCATCTATATTACCTAACTTAGGTTTTCCTTTGACGTTGACAATATCATAATCACTAATCTCTAAATCAGAAGGTGCAGTATTTACGCTTGACTTTTTAATAACTCTGCCATTGCCTGAGTTTTTAATAGAGACTTTATATTTGATGTCATTTACCATAGCTTGAGGAACAATGCCTGTTACTGCAACAGGAGCTCCCTGGCCTCCTGATATTGACTTCTCTACCATATTGCAGACTTTTTCAGTCTGTGCATAAGGTTTTAGGTCAACACAGACATCAGTTGAGAACTCGGTTTCATAAGGATAAAGAGCAGTTGCCTTAATTTTTGTGTTAAGAACGCCTGTTGGAAAAGCATATACTACTCTTACAGCTTCTTCTTTCATTACAGCATAACCACCTTCATGATTATATTGAGTTATTGCTTCTATGGTTGTAACACCAGTACCTTCTAAGTCAGTAGGTATGACTGCAGGACTTGTTATCCCAGTAATGATTCCTGTATCAAAACCGCTGAAGTAAACATTTCCAGAACTTATTGTGGTTGTGCCTTTATTCCAAAGCTCCAGCACGCCAGTATAAGGTCCTCCTGCATTATAAAGTATTTTGGGAGGAGCTCCTTCCATAAAATTCATCTCAAGACCTTTGACACCTGTGTGCCATGAATCAGCTGTTCCTGATTGCTGGCCAGCCTGACCGCAACCTGTTATAAGAATAAGCAAAGTAAACCATAAAAGATTATTCTTTTTCATAGTATGTATTGTTTCGTAATAAAAGATATAAATACTTTTCTATTTCATATTCCAAAATTATATAAAGATAGGTTTTTCCTTAAAGTATAATAACTATTCAGGAGGTGAAATCAAATGGGTTGCGGATCATGTGGCGGTGGTGATGATGACGGCGGATAAGCTGTTGTGAGGCAAGGGCAATGCTTTTTGCTGCCCTTTTTTTAAATTATTTAAGGAGTATTTGTACATGAACAAAAAAGAGGAGTTTAAGAATTCATTATTTGTAAGAGTATTTAAGCAGATTAAGCTAAATAAAAAGCTATTCTTTCTGACATTAGTGTTTGATTTAATGTTTATAGTTGGCTTGTACTTTATAAGCCAGCTTGTTACCCTTTTGTTAACATCAAAGATTGAAAATATAGCCAGATTCTTTGGGCTGCCATTGCTTGTGATATTAGTTGTGCTTTTGCTTTCTGTAGGTTATGTCAGTCTGCTTATATTAGTGTATTCGTTCTTTAAATATAGCATACTTGATATTATCAAGTCAATGAGGCAGAAAACAGAATTCAGTTTTAGAAGGTTTAAAAAGTTTTTTCAGCTTAATTTAATCATGGTTGTGAAAGGGATTATAATATTTTTTTTGATAGGGATAGTACTTTTAGGCATTAAGAAACAATATCTGCCAATAGTATATTTGATTGTGGTCATACCCTTATCATTGACATTCTATTCATTCCTTAACTTTGCTCACTCATATTTTACATTAAAGCATCTATCTGTAAAAGAAACGCTTAAACACAGTTTGAAAAGAGTCCTTAAGCTTTCTTCGTATTATAAGATATATCTTATAACATTAACTTATATTTTGGCTTATCTTGGGATTTATTTCCTTATGGCGTTGCTTGTAAGGAACATAGTTTCAAGAAAATATGAACTGTTAGGCTATCTTCCAATATATGTAAATGTATTTTCAATAATAACAATAGTGGTTGTGTACTTTATAGTAGCATATAACAGGATGTATTATTATTTGATTGTAGAAGGAGAAGAACCCAAATAATAAACTTTATATATAAACAATATCCTAAAATGTTATGATTGATATAAATAAAGAACTGGAAATCAATCCTATAATCTTATCTATCTTTTCTTCGAACTATTATAATGAATCTATAACAGAGCTTATAAAGAATTTTAAAGATAAAAAAGTTTGTTATGTAACATTAAATAAAACAACAGGCTCATTGATAAAAAGGTTCAAATCAGAGAAGATTAAGACAGATAAAATATTTTTCATTGATGCAATATCATCCACGATTAATCCTGCTGAAAAATATGATAATTCTATTCTTATATCGTCGCCTTATGCATTGACAGAGATATCTATTGCTATAACTGAAGCCTTAAAATCAAGGGCTTTTGATGTTCTTGTGTTTGATTCATTGTCGTCTCTTAACATGTATAATTATGCGCCAAATACAGCTGGGCAGTTCACATCATTTATTATCAATAAAATTAAGTCAAAGAAGAACATGGGAGTGTTTACCTGCCTTGAAAATGATGAGAAAACTGAATTAATAAAAGAATCCTCAATGTTTGTTGACAAGGTTGTAAGGTTCAGGAGCGCTGAAAGGGAAAAGCAGAAAAGCATATTGACATATACATTTGCTTTGTTGTTGTTGGGGTTATTTTCTGTTTTCCTTGCGAAGCCGAAAGTTATAGGCATGGTAACCACAGCGCTTGATGAAATACCTAATGTAAATCCTTATTTTCCGCTTATTTTGGCAGGAATATTCTTTTTAGCAGCTATAATTGTTTATAAAAAGCCTTTCCTTTCAGGAAAAGAAGAAGTGTTGCCGCCAGAGAAGCCAGAACCAAGAAATGTTAAAGAAACAGTAAAACTAAAAGAAGGGTTCAGGGCTAAGATTAAAAAGTGGCTTAGAAGGACATAATTAATAGAATGGATAAAAGGGGACAGATAACGGTTTTTATAGTAGTAGGGTTAGTAGTAGCTATAACAGTAGGGTTCTCGATTTATATTTATTCTTCAGATACAATTGATTTAGAAGATATTCTCAGAACAAAGAAGCTTCCTGAAAAAGTGGTTCCTATAGACAATTATGTTAATGATTGTTTGAGGCAGGTTACACCTCCCGGAATATATCTTCTTGCAGCAAAAGGAGGTTATATTTATTCTTTTAATAATGTGCTAAATTCTGAGAATCAGCAGATTGCTTACCATATGATGGATAGTGTTGATGTTGCGCCTAAAAAAGGATTTATGGAATATGAGTTTTCAAAATATGTTGAGGGAGCTTTGAAATCATGCATTGATTATTTTCAGGATTTTGATTATTATGAGTTTGAATTTGGTGAAATGGAAGTTGAAACAAGATTTGTTAAAAAAGAGGTTCTGGTGGATGTAAACTACCTGTAACAGTAATAATAGATGAATCAAGAACAGAGATATCTAAGTTTCATATGGCATTTCCTGCAAGGATTGGATATATACTTGAAGTTAAAGAGCAGATACTTGAAAATTTGAAAAATACTGGTAACATTGACTTTGTGGGTCTTTCAGGGCATGATGTTGAGGTTAACATGATGCCTTATGGCAATGATAGTCTTATTTATTCTGTATATGATGAAATAACTGAGATTGGAGATGCGCCTCTCCTGTTTAACTTTGCTGCTAGAATAGAAGGCAATAATGCGCCAAGGCTTGAGTTTATACCAGACTTTGTTTTAACAAAAGATAAGCAGTTTAATCATACTTTAAATGCTTCTGACCAGAATGGAGATACACTCACTTTCAGCGTTGATAATACGTTAGTTACAATGAATGAAAGTGCTGGCACATTTTCATTTACACCTCCAGAAGCAATAGATTATGAAATAAATTTCTGTGTTGCTGATGATCACCAGGCGCAGGACTGTGATATGGTCAAGTTTATGGTAAAAAATGAATAAAAGTGTAGTATTGTGGATTATTGGAATTATTGCTTTAAGTAGTGTAATTATTGCTCCAGAAGAAGATAAAAGTCCTGCTTTTGATTACACTGTTGAGAATTTCTGGACTACTTTTGATAACACAGAAGGTTCATGGGGCAAGGTTAATTTCTATAGCTCAGACTTTTGGGGTTCTTTAACTGAAGAGACATCAGTCCCTAAGGCTAATCTTGGGACTGTTGATTTCACTCAAGAGGATTTTCCCTGGAATACTTTTGACCTCGGATCTCTTGGCGGACTGAATTTTGCTGAGCTTGATTCCGCCCAAGCAAGTGAAATATTCCTTAATGAATTAAATATTAACATTGATACAAGTCAGGGCAGCTCTATAACTTATGATTCAGAAACCAGAATGATAACCTTAGTAAACATTAATCCTGACACAGGTGATACTGTAGGAGAACCACTCTCTTTTAATCCTAGCGAAGAAAAGTTTCAGAAAGAAAATGCAAAATTGGTAATAGAAGGCAATACGCTGAGAATAATACCAAAAGCTGCTGCCGTTCCTGGAGAAGCAGCAGGAGAACCAGGCGAAGAAATTAAAGAGCCAAGAGAAATAGTTATCACAAGTGATGGAGGAGGTAAATTAGATATAAATATTGATACAAATGTACATGTGGATGCAACAGGAAAGAGATTCATTGATATAGTTTACTATCAAGGTGATAAGTTTGATATAAACAGTTTAGGGGGAGATATGGATGTTGTTAGTAGATCTGAGGGTACTATAACATTTAGGGATAAAGATGGAAAAATATATACTCTTAGAGAGCAAGGGAACACAATATTATTTGAAGGTAGTAATGGGCCAATATCATTTTTTGTAAAAGATGGCACTACGCCTGAATTTGAAGGAGGTGATATAGTTCCAGTTAGTTCTTTGAATGCTGCAATACAATCAGAAATGGCAAGTGCAGAAGCTCAACTTGCGCAAGACCTTAATGAAAACATCTGTCCATTAGAAACAAGCTTTGTTGCAGGAACTAAAATAAATATGTATGATGGCAGTAAAAAGAATATAGAAGACATTAAGCAAGGAGATATTGTATTATCCTATGATACTCAGAAAGAAGAATTTGTGCCTGGAACAATAGTTTCAACATCTGAACATCAGGCTAAATTGTTGGTTGTTGTAAACAAGAAGATACAGACAACAGCAGAGCATCCTTTCTATGTTGTTAATAAAGGCTACATAAACGCAAAAGAGCTTGAAAGGGGAGATGTTCTTATTGGCTCTAATGGGAAGAAAGTGAAAGTAAGAAAAATAATGATTAAAAAGCTTAAAGAAAGTGTGAAAGTATACAACTTTGATGTTAATGCTGGGTTCTATAATAATTATTTTGCAGGAGGAGTGATGGTGCATAATAAATGGTTCTGTGGTACAAAATTTTCTTTTAAGCCTAATAAAGTCTTTGATTATGGAGGTGCGGCAAGTACTATAGCTAGACCTGACGATAAAATAAAATTTTTTGATAATGTAATTGAAGCAGAAGGAGGAATTGTATTTAATGTAGGTGGACATAAGGTAAATATCGGTGGAAGTGAATTGATAGTAGGTGGACAGGATGTAGATATCACTCAGAAACCCACATACCGTGAATTCAGAACATCTAGTTATGACCAGTTTAAGCAGGAAAAATATGGTGAATCTGGAGATAAAGTTAGTGTAGGATGGTATCATACAGGTTCAATGAAAGTTGAATCAAATGAAAGACTAAATAATATTTTATTATTAGAATCTGATATGGAGGTATTAACAAGATCTGATGGAACTAGCACAGATACAATACCTGTTGTAAGATATAAACAAGCTAATGGTGTATTTGCTTATGTGGCAATTAATCAGTTATCAGTAAATCATATAGCAGGTTATATCCATAATCCTCTTTTACAGAATAGAAAAGCCAATCTTGTTATCTTTGATATAATAAACCCTTCAGAGGCTGAACTCTTTCATTCTGAGTTGTTGAAGAAATCAGGAGGGAATCTTAAATCATTAACCTTTGGAGAAAAGATTAATAGTCATGAGCCAACATATTTAGGGCCTAAACCTGAGTATGAAACACATTAAGAACTTCTTTCAATATTTACTTTAGGGATAAATACAGAAGGGGCTATACTCTGAGTTGGAATACTGCCTGAACCATTGTAATCTATACTATGCCCATCAGTCTTCTGGTAATTCTCTCCTGTGACAGTTATATTGTTAAGCATTTCCAAAGGATTGCCTTTTACTTTAAAATGAGTTATAGGCTCTGTTCTTCCATCAGAAAAGATTTTCCAGGATTTTGAAGGGTATAATGTTAAAGAACTTCCATCATCTTCTCCAACTGCGACCTTTTCAACATATATGCCATATTCTTTGTTGTTTTCAGCACAATGTTGCTTTAGCTTTTCCATCAGTTCCTTGTCAGAAACAGTGTTTGAGCTTATTAACTGCAAATTTCCCACTCTTGGCTTAGGCTTAAGTGACTTTCTCTTACCATTTCTAAAACCACTTATCCATCCAGATCTTGCATGTCCATTAGACTTTTTACCAAAAGAATGAGCAGATTCTCTGTCAAGTTCCATATCCTTTAAGACTCCATTCTCAATATAATTTATTCCCTGGCTTTTAACACCTTCATCATCGAACTTATATGATCCTGGAGAACCATATAATTGAGGATTATCTATCACGCTAAGGAAATCAGGCAGTATCTTCTTACCCATTCTATTTCTCATACAATTTAAGGAGTTATCCTTTACATCCTCTCCAGATAATCTATGAGCAAACGCTTCATGAGCTAAGTCAGCAGATGCAGCTCCACTAAGTATTACTGGATATTCTCCTTCTTCTGGCATAGAGGCTTCCTTTAGCAATTCTGAATAATGTAAAATTTCATTAAGCTTATTTTGCAATAAAGTATAATTAGGGTATGTGTTCTTAGCAAGTGTTATACTATCACTATAAGTGACTATAAAGCCTTCCTTGTTCCTTATATCAATACCGAAAGAAATTTTACCTTCATAAGAAGTGTCTTTTATCTTTCTTCCTTCACTGTCAACAAGCCTCCTTGTCCCTATATTCTCGGATATGCTTGCCTCACTGTATTCTATATGTTCTAAGTCTGAGGCATATCTGGACCAGGCAAGGATAGAATCTAAGAAAGATCCAGGAATCTTGTTTTCTATTTCTGTATCTTCTTCGATATAGATTTCAGCAGGATTATCTGATAATTTAAAGAATTTGTCTTTTCCATCTTCCAACTCATTAAGCTTTTCCTTGTATGCTTTATGAGATATTGAAACAAGATTTTCTAGATCAAACTCCATAAGATCATATGTTTTCTTTATTTCATCAGGATTAATATCCCTTCCATAAAAACCTCCTGCATAGCCATTTTCTTCATCTCCTGATACAACCCATACAAAATAGCCAGCTGATTTATGGTTTCCGCCCCAAGGTATAGCAATGTTATTATGAATCTCCTTAACTAAAACTTTACCATCCATAATCTTAAAAAGAGTTGAATCTCTTTCTTTATATGTCAAAGAAATATAGCTTGGGCTAATTATTTCGCCATCTTCAGTCTCTTTTTGAGTACTCATATGTTTACTTACAAGCTCTTCCATTACACTAATATCTGGATATTCTTCTGCCATTTTAATGTATATAGAAGTTTACCCTTTATAAACCTTTCGGTTTGTTACTCTCTGTAAGGGGTAACATGAATGGTTAGAAGGGATTGTTATGTAATCTTTCTATTTTATTGATTGTTCTTGGTCACCGAAGCAACTTAATTTTTCCCCCCTTAATCTCCGAGGGGAAGAAAAATTAACTATAAACCACGAGGGTCAGGGTAAGAGCATATAGAATTATATGACTATACTGTAGCCTAATAAATCAACTTTCTAGAACAATCGTAAATTCACTCACAGCATAGTTCTGATACTGTCAATGTGCTCAGCAATATCAGCACCCTCTTTTGTAAGAGTCAAAAGCTTAAGCCTTCCCTGCTTCTCAAACTGAATCAGGCCAGCCTTCTGCATTTCCTGGAGAATCTTAACAACATGGGAGTATGTGCAATCAATAGATTTTGCAAGAGAAGAAGCGTACACTTCAGATTTAGCGTTCTTTAAGCCAACTAACATCATAGTAGGCTTTTCCCTAAAAAAAACATTAAACATTTTGCCATTCATGATATAACCCCCAATTATCTTCTCTTAAATAACTTTTAGATTAAATATATTCCATATATATCTTCTGTAATAAGGAGGTTGGACTAATTATTTAAAGCTTTCTAAAAAAAAAGATTTCCCGTCGGAGATTGTTTATAATAAATATTTACTCTTAATTAGGGATATTAAATATTTGAAAAAGTTTATATATGATTATTTTTAGAATGAGAGTATGTTTAATAATCATAAGAAAAACAATTCTCATCCTGTGCTAAAAACAAAGATGACTCTTGGGCAGAGAGCAGCTGATTGGGTTACTAAATGGGTTGGCAGCTGGTCTTTTATTATAGGATTATTAGTGTTCATGATAATATGGATAATGTTGAATGTCTATATGATAGTCAGTGAGTGGGATCCATATCCTTTCATACTTCTTAACTTTGTGCTTTCAATGCTGGCAGCGTTCCAAGCCCCAGTAATTCTTATGAGTCAGAACAGGCAGGCTGAAAGGGAAAGAGTAACAGCTAAGTATGATTATTTAATTAATAGGAAAGCTGAAAGAGAGATACAGGCAATAAAAGAAGACTTGGATTATATTAAGAATGCGGTAAGCAAAAAGAAGGTAAATCTTGCAAAGATAAAAATGAGAAAGAAGTCAACATTCAAGCCTTATCAGCCAAGAATACCAAAAGGGCTTTAATCAGCTTTTTCTATCTTTTCATATTCTCTGAAAGCTGTAACAAGGCAGTCAGAAAGGCCTTCTTTAAGTCTCTTACCTTTTAAAGTAAATTCTTTTTTTGGTGGTTTCTCACTGAAATCAATCTTATAGAAATGAATACCCATATCTTGAAAATACTGCCCAAAGTCTCTTCCTTCATTATCTGTGCCTGTTACAGTAATAGCATCTTCAGCTTCCTGTACGCTAAACCCAATATCCTTTAAAATGGAAACTGCTTCATCATAAGACATTCTCTTGGGTTTGTCTCCTAAATCTACTACAGCATAAGCTTGTTTTCTATCCATGTTATCACCAAAGTAGAGAAATACAAGGGCTTTTTTAAAGATTACTATCCTTAAGTTAAAATAAAGCTTTTTAACTGCTATTTGTTAGTGTAATGTTATGTATGATGTAATTACTGTAGGCTCTGCAACAGTTGATGCCTTTGTTGATACAGAGAATAAGCTATTTATAGGCAAGAAGAGGATACATGTGCCGTTTGGCTCAAAACTTCTTATAAAAGACTTAAGGTTTGATATAGGCGGTGGAGGAACAAACTGCGCTGTTGCATTCTCACGATTAGGATTAAAAACAGGGTATGTGGGTAAAATAGGTGTAGGAACAAACAGTCAAAGAATAGTTAATTTGTTGAAGAAAGAAAAGATTAGTTTGTCTCTTGTGTCAAGAGGAGGCGAAAGAACAGGTTTTTCAGTTATATTAGATGCAAAAGGACATGATAGGACAATATTGGCTTACAAAGGTTCAAATGATGATTTAAAGTATTCTGATATTAATAAGAGTAAATTGAAGACTAAATGGTTCTATTTTACCTCTATGATGGGGGAATCGTTTCAAACGTTGAAGAAGCTGGCAGTGTTTGCTGAGAGGAATAAGATTAAAGTGTTATTTAACCCTAGTTCGTATTTAGCAAGGAAAGGTAAAGGATATATAAGAGAAATACTGAAGAGATGTAATATACTTATTCTTAACAAAGAAGAAGCCGGATTATTGCTTAATAAGAACTCTGTTAAAAGTCTTCTTTTAGGGCTGTATAAGTTAGGACCAAAGGTAGTTGTGATAACAGAAGGTGTAAAAGGAGTATATGCTTATAATGGTGAACAAAGTTATTTCCTTAAGCCGCATAATATAAAGGTGCTTGAAGCAACAGGAGCAGGAGATTCGTTTGGAGCAGGGTTTTTGGCAGGAATGATTAAAAAGAATGATATAGAGTTTGCTTTACAATTAGGTTTGACTGAAGCAGAATCTGTGATAACACATTATGGAGCAAAGAACAAACTGCTTAAATGGGGAGAGGCTATAAGAATTGTTAATAAGAAGCCTGGGAAAATATCTAAATTATATCAAAAAGTTTTATAAACTTCTCCTAATTTCTTTTATTTATGGATAAACAATTAGATTTTCTGGTAATAGATGATGAACCTATTGCAAGGACAGTAATGGAAGGACTTCTTGAGGTCTTTGGTAGAGAGAAAGGAGTAGATGTATCTGTAACTCTAGCTGAAGATGGAAAAGTAGGTCTTAGGGAATATTTTAAAAAGAGTGAGGAAGGCCATCCTTATGACTGTGTGTTCACAGACCTTAACATGCCAGGCATTGATGGCGCTGATGTTACAAAGGCAATAAAGCAGGTTTCTATTGGCAAGACACCAGTATATATTATTACAGCTGATGAAGAAACTGTTACTTATGATAATCTTAAAGCGAAATTAGGTAGCATGGCTCCAGATGATATTATTCTTAAGCCTTTTAGTGATCAGAAATTAGAAAAAGTATTTGATAAAATTATGGGTTATTCTCAAGATTAAGTATTTCTTATCTTTACTTCTGTTATATATTTTCTTAGAATATCTTTAAACTCATCCAATTCTTCTTTAGAATAGGTTGCTTCTTTCTCAAACTTCTTATCAAGCGTTATCTTGTTTCTAAACTGTTGGAGATAGAATTTCTTGGTTCCTTTTAGTAGTTTTCCAATATTTTCTATGTCATTCTTATCTATTAAAGAAGGAACGCATGTAAGCCTGAATTCGTAATCAATCTTTGAGTTTTTTATGACCTCTATGCTCTCTTCTATGTCCTTAGAGTTTACTTTTGCTTTTGTTACTTTATTGTACTTGTTTAAAGGAGCTTTGATGTCCATAGCGATATAATCAACTAATTTGTTTTTAATTAAGTCGTTGATTAATGCTGGGTTAGTACCATTAGTATCAATTTTAACCAGAAAGTTAAGTTGTTTGATCTTTTTAAGGAAGTTAGGCAGTTCCTTATGGATAGAAGGCTCGCCACCGCTTATCACAACGCCATCAATCCATTCTTTCTTTGTTTCTAAATAGTTTATGATATCTTCTTCTTTTATAGTTGGAGGGGATTTCTTTATTAAATCAGGGTTATGGCAGTAAGGGCAATTAAGATTGCAGCCTGAAAGGAAGACTATCATAGAAATTAAGTCAGGATAGTCTATTAAAGAAGTCTTTTGCAGGCCTTTTATGGGTAGCATTTTATTTTATGTCACCAAGGCTCTTATTCTCAATAAGTCTCTTAATCTCATCAATGGAAGTTGCCCTGCCTGTTAGTTTATTGTTTTCGTCAAAGAATAATATTGTAGGCACAGACATAATATCATAATTCCTTGCCTCTGCCATGCCCTCTTCGGAAGTAGCATCAACTTCTTTGCCTTCAAGTTCAACAGTCTTCATGAACTCCTTAACAGAAGGGCAATTAGGGCACATTGGTGTGAAAAACAGTTTGTATGTCTTAATCATTTTTGAGCAAAACTTGACAGTTCAGTCTTAAAAGGATGTTCAAGTGATTTCTTCTCCAGATATTCTAACCTGTCCTTGAACTCTTCCTTCTTACCTATGTTCCAATTGCTTATAGGCCTGTAATAACCAACAATCCTTGAAAAAACTTCAGTCTCTTCCCCGCATTCAAGGCATTTTGGTTCTTTGCCTTTAATATAACCATGTGTTTTACAGACACTAAAAGTAGGGGTTATTGAAAAGTAAGGCAATCTTGTGTTATGAGCTATCTTCTTGACAAGCCTTTTACAGCTCTCTCCTGAACACATCTTCTCCCCCAGAAAAGTATGGAAAATTGTGCCTCCTGTATATAAGTGCTGAATATCGTTCTGGTGTTCTATAGCCTCAATAGCATTGTCAGTATGGTCCACAGGAAGATGCGTGGAATTGGTAAGATAAGGAGCATCCTCTCCAGAAGTAATAATCTCTGGATGGAATTTCTTATCAATCTTTGCAAGCCTATAAGCAGTAGACTCTGCA
>CEPX01192722.1_pt1 | contig 14156 bp, 19 predicted proteins | sample 361361 | NCBI WGS metagenome assembly CEPX01 (sample SAMEA2619974, study PRJEB7988) | marine metagenome | biome: marine biome (ENVO:00000447); feature: mesopelagic zone (ENVO:00000213) & marine oxygen minimum zone (ENVO:01000065); material: "saline water (ENVO:00002010), including plankton... | reverse complement strand
AACCCTAAAGGCAAGATTGCATGGAAGTTTAAAGATGAAATTGCTCAGGTTATAGTTAGAAATATTCGCTGGCAAGCAGGAAGAACTGGTAAAATTACGCCAGTATTAGAGTTTGATGGGGTTCAGTTAGAAGGGACCAACGTAACTCAATGCACTGCTCATAACGCAGGTATAGTTATTTCTAACAACATTGATGAGGGTACGACAATTGAGATTAAAAAGTCAGGTAAGATTATTCCTAAGTTTGAACGAGTTGTAGATAATCCAGCAAATAATGGCCCGACAATTCCTAAAGATTGTCCGGCATGCGGGTTTGAAACAGAACTGGTAGAAGGTAATAATGCGATAGAACTATTTTGCAGGAATAAAGAATGTGGCGGGGCGCAAGTTGGCTCTCTCAACCACTATTTGACTACGATTGGGGTAAAGGGTATATCTGATAGTACAATTGGTAAGTTGATTAATGGAGGGCTAATTAAACAAAAGTCAGATTTTTATACTCTTTCTTTGAATCAATTGCTTGGGATTGGACTTACTGATCGTATATCTATTTTGACTTTGGCTAGAATTGCCATGATTGCTGGTGCAGAAAAGATTAAATCAAATACTATGTTGATGGATGAAATTCAAAAGAAAAAGAAGGCTATTATTCCTATACATTCGTTTATAGCTTCTTTGGGTATAGTAGGAGCAGGAAAAGGCACGGCTAGAGCTTTAGTAGCTCATTTTAATGGCGACATAAATGCTATTAGAAATGCAGACGAGACTACTTTAGAGTCTATTGAAGATATTGGCGAAAAGACTGCGAAGTTGCTTGTAGTATATTTTGAAAAGAATAAAGAAGAGATTGATAGGCTTTTAGAGTATGTTGAATTAGAGTTGCCTAAGCAGGGCAAATTTTCAGGTCAAATGTTTGTATTTACAGGATCCATGTCGGAAAGAAGGAGTATTTTGGCAAAAGCGGTAGAAGATAGAGGTGGCAAAGTATCTTCATCGGTTTCAAAGAAAACTGATTTTTTAGTTGTGGGAGATGAACCAGGATCTAAGTTAAAAAAGGCAATAAGTTTGAATATAAAAACTATAACAGAAAATGAATTCAACCAAATGTTTACATAAAATTTTAAATAAAAGTTTTCTTTTGCAAGAATACGGACAACTCCAAAAGAGTTCTAGGCAGATTGGCAAAGATGTTGGCTGTAGTCATGAGTTGGTTTTATATTATTTAAAGAAGCATGGCATAAGCCGTAGAAATAATAGAAAAGATGCCGTAGGAAGAAAAGTAGGAATGTTGACTATAACATCCGTATCCAACGGTGTTTGTTCCTGTTTGTGCGATTGCGGTAAAACAAAAAGTATACCTTTAAAATCTTTGAGTGGGACAATTAAATCTTGTGGCTGTTTGAAAAAAAGTTTGCATGGGCAGAATAGCCCATTTTGGAAAGGTTGCGAAGGCATTAGTGGTAATTTTTGGGATTCTATTAAGCGAAAGTCAGTTAGAAATAGCAGGATATTGGATTTCACTATTGATATAGAATATATAGCAAGAATTTTTCATCAACAAAATGGTAAATGCTCTTTATCTGGCGTTGATCTGGTATTGCCAGGCAGTAAAGAAAAAACATGTAAAAGTTATAAGATAGGAACGGCCTCTTTGGACAGGAAGGATTCATCAAAAGGATATATTCCAGGCAATGTTCATTGGGTTCATAAGGATTTCAATCTGATGAAAATGGATTTATCTGTTGAAGATTTTATTCATTTTTGCACACTTTGTGTTAATCCTGTTTTAATAGAAAATGAGGTTGTTGATTGTTGTTTTCATTGCGAAAGAAGGTATAAGTTAGATGGCAGATATAAAAGAAATCAGGGTTATGGTTGTATCTTAGGAAAAACCTGGTATGGCATAAAACGAGATGCAGATAGGAGAAATATTTTGTTTAATATAGGCATAAAAGACGCCTGGAATGTTTTTGTTAAACAGCGAGGGTTATGTGCCATAGGATGCCTCCCTATAGCTTTTCAAAAAACATGGGATGACTATAGAGGAAGAACAGCATCTCTTGATAGGATTGACTCGAAAGGACCATATTCTGTTGATAATATTCAGTGGGTTCATAAAACAATTAATATGATGAAATCTAATTTTAGCCAAAACCATTTTTTAGAGAGATGCAGGCAGGTTGACTGCTTCCAACAAAAAATATAAGGATATTATGATTATGGGTATTAAATTAACAGATAAAGCTATTAAAGAAATTAATAAAATTATTGAAGAGCAAGAATTAGATAAAAACAATACGTCTTTAAGAGTAGGAATTCGTGGAGGCGGTTGCAGCGGCTGGCAATTTTTACTTGACCTTACTGAAGTTAAAAGAGATAATGATGAAGTTTTTAAATATGGTAACATACAAGTAGTTTGCGATCCTAAAAGTTATATTTATTTAGATGGAACAACGATAGATTTTAAAGATGAACTTATGGGTAGAGGTTTTACGTTTGACGTTCCCCAGTCAACAGGCAAATGTGGATGCGGCTCTAGTATGTCTTTTTAGTGAATAATGCTTATGTATAATACATAAAGTTTAATACCTTAACAGAGGGAGAAAGCAAATGACAGACAAGGATGATATATCGTTAAATAGCGACGGAGTACTTTTAAGTTCTTCATTTTGCCAAGAAATGGCTATGCCCCATGAATCTGTAATAGTTTCACCGCCACAGATAGAGTTTGATATTACGAGCTTAGAGTTTCATGGTAGATGTATAGATGATATAGCTGGGCCTGCTGACAATTTTGAGCTTATATATTAAGCAATGGCCCAGGTTGTTGCGACTAGGTTCATGCCTACAATTTCAGATGGCCACTTACACATGGGTCATCTTGTTAATTTGTACATCAACTTTTTTTATGCTAAAAAACATAATGGCAAATTCCATGTTGTTGCTGATCAGTACATAGAGGCAGAAAATGTAAAATCCAATATGGATGTATTATCTCTTCTCTTGCCTGGATTTGAAATCCACAAGTTTGTTATAAATGAAGATACTAAGAATAAGTTAAAAGATAAAGTTGTTGAATCATTTGGAGAAAGGTTTTTTAAAGATCTCCCGAATTTTGGCGATCATTTTTATGTTGCTTTATTAGATTATGTTTTGGGGGTTAATGCTGTGATTAGGGGAGATGATTGGCGGCACAATGAAGCAAACGACATTCATTTATGGGTATTACAGGAGTTGTCATATTGTCCAATCATAACTTTATATCATGCTTTATTGTTCGACTCAAAAAAATCTCAGGATAAGATATCTAAATCTCATCCGGCGAAAGAAAGTATGCTTGAATATCTTATGTGTTTGTCAGTTGATAGAGTAAGTTTGCTTTTATATGCTTTAAGGGCGATTACAAAACAGAATATACTCTTGAATGAATTGCCGGAGTTTTATAAAAAGTTCAGTATATGTAATATATTGTCTTTTAGCAAGTTGGACATTTATAATGTTAATGAAGTAGTTGATTTAGATAAAGAATTAAAAAGGAATAATACTGGCTCTGACCTTACAAAAGTATATAGGTCTACGATTTATTAATAGGTGTATTTTATGGAAAAAGAAATTTTATTAAAATTAAAAGTTGCTTCTGTTTTGTATGAAAATGGCAATAAAGAAAAAAGTCTCGAACATTATATGAAGGCAAGGCATTTAATAGATGAGCATAAAGATAGCATCGGTGCATTTGTTTTTTTGGAGGCTTGCCAAGTAGCTAAAAAACTTGAAAAAACTTCAGATCAAGAAGCATTTTTAAAACGAGCAAAAGAAAAGGGCTTTAAAACTATTGATGAGTATAATGCTATTATTGCTCACTATGCAGCAGAAGATGGCGAAGATAGTGTGAGAATGGCTATAGGACATTGTAAGAGCGCTTTAAAGATTGCTAATAATGACAATGATAGAGGGTTATATTATTTCCGAATGGCCCGTTTATCTGAAAAGTTAGAAGATGATATGTCGGCGTTACTTTTCTATGAAAAGGCTTATGAACATTACTTAGAAGATTTTGATAGAGGTAGGGGAAAGCCATATGCTGCTTTGTGCGTTGCTAAATGCCATGTTAAAGCAGGTGTATACGATAAAGCTTTTGAGTATTTTGATATTGCATACAATTTAACTATTAAATATGATAAAAGAATTTGCATGCTTATAATGCAGATATGCGAGCCTGCTGCTATGGCAAAAGAAAAAGTTGGAGACCTAGATGGAGCAATGTTTTATTTAAATTCTGCGTTTGAGATTACAAAGAGGGCAGAAGTTGATACGTATCCTGTTCCTTGGTGGCCTCAATCTATGCAATTCCTGATAGCAGAAATGTATGAAAGGAATGGTAATCAAAAGCAGGCAGATGAAACATATAAAGATATACTAAGGAACCATGAAAGAAAATTAGACATATTTTTGCATGCTGCCCACTTGGGCTTAAAGTATAATAGGCCTAAATTTATTAACGTATATTATGAAAAGATAGCAGATATGTACGAGACAAAATTTAATAATCTAGAAAAAGCAAAAGAGTGGCGGCAGAGGGTTTTAGCCGAAAAATAAGGAAGACAAGGTATGTTAAAACAATGTATTTGGAAGACAATGAAATCTTCAATATTTATAGATAAGTTACTGCTTGGAGCGTGCAGCATGGCAATTGTGTTAGGCCTTGCATGTGGAGCGATTGCTACGGCTATTGTAACTGATCCGGCGGTTGTTCTTAAGTCGGATAATTTAGCATCGAAAGCAGTTTCTGAAAAAGAGAATTTAACAGCAACTATATTAGAAGTAAAAGGCAAAGTGAATATTCGTTTTGCGGGCAAAAAGAAACCTATGCCAGCTAAAAAAGGCATGAAGGTTAATGAAAATCAAAAACTTGTAACTGGCCCTAAAAGTTTTGTGAAGTTTTTCTTGTCGCCCAATCAAGTATATACTTTAGATAGTATGTCAATGGTTACTATAGGAGAGGCCACTAAACACAAAAAGACAGGTAAAATTAAAACTGATATTTTTGTTAGAAGGGGTAGAATGCATTTTGAAGTTCATTCGGCAGGCATAGAGCATGATGTTAATATACATAGGCCTGGAAGCGTTTTGTCAATTAGAGGGACAAAGGGGGCAGTTAATGCTAGAGGCAAGAAAGAAAGCACGCTGCTTTATGAAGGTAGCGTAGTTGTTAAAAACAGAAAGACGAAGAAGCAAATTAAATTTGGAGAGAAGAAATGAGATGTCCAGATTGCGAGTCTGAAGAAGTTAAAGTAGAAGGGGAAGAAGGGGATGTGTTAATACATACTCTTGGAGAGGTTGATGATTCGTCGTTTTTCTTTCGCTGTTCAAATGGACATGGATTTTATGGCTCTAAGCCAGAAGTTAAAGATGATGATCATTTAAGTCCTGAGCAGATAACAAATCTTTTTGCAAAGGTTGTAAAGGGAGATTATTAAATGGAGGTGTTATTTTGTATAGTGAAAAAGTTTTGGATCATTATGATAATCCAAGAAATGTTGGAAATCTTGATAAAGAAAAATCAAATGTTGGCACAGGTCTAGTCGGAGCCCCCGAGTGCGGAGATTTGCTTAAGCTTCAGATTGAAGTTGACGATGATGGTGTAATTAGTGGAGCAAAATTCAAAACATTTGGATGTGGGTCAGCAATTGCATGTAGTTCCTTAGCAACTGAATGGTTGCAAGATAAAACTATTGATGAGGCCTTACATATAAAGAATAGCGAATTTGTTCAAGAACTTAGTTTGCCGCCAGTAAAAATTCACTAGACTATGGTGCGTTTAGGAGTAATTCTAAAATGAAAATTTGGTTAATTGCTGGAAACCTAAGTTTGAAAAGATATGGCAATCAGCAGCGAAGCCCGCAAGGGAACGTTCAGAGGCCATCCCGAAAGGGAGTAGGGATTAGTAATCCCGAAAAGCCAGACAACCTTATGGGTTGAAGATATGGTCCGGCACTCGTTGAAAAACGAGAGAAATTGCGGAAACGGTAATTTCAAAATAGGAATGGTAGCATATTGGCGGAAGATGCAATACGAGCAGCAATAAAGGATTATCAAGAAAAACAAAAAAGACTAAAGGAAAATAGCTAAATAATTCGAATACCTCCTATAGAGATAATCTTTATAGGAGGCTTTCGAAATGGAAGAGAGAAAGTGTTTTATATGCGGCGATAAATTCGCCGTTAAATATCCATCTATTAAAACCAAAACATGCTCTAAAAAATGTAAAAATTTATTTGCTAGTCAAATAACTACAAGGCAATTTGAATCTGAAGAAAGTCGCATTAAGCATAGATTGATAACAAAAGAGGCTATGTCTCATATAGACATGAAGAGGATTGTTAGAGAAAATAGAGTTACTCTAAAAGGAAAAAATCATCCACTTTATGGAAAGCCGTGTTCAGCGTTGCGTAAAAAAAGAATAGGAGATGCTAATAGGGGCCGCTTTAAAGGATGGACTTGGGATAAGATGTATAACCCAGAAACGGCTAAAAAGATGCGTAGAATTAATTCTGAGTTTATGTGTAAAACGAATGCTGTTTTATTAAATGATCGCACTAGTAAATTAGAGAAAACGGCGGCAAAGTTTTTAGTTCCTCAGGGGTTTAGACAAAATGTCCAAGTTGGAAAATATATTGCAGATTTTATACATGATAAAAAGAGGATTATTATAGAAATTTATGGAAATTATTGGCATGCGCATCCTAAGCTTTTTAAGCCCTTTGACCAAATTAAAGCCATAAAAATGACTGCTCAAGAAAAGTGGGATTATGATAAAAAACGAGAAAAGTATTTAAGAAATAAAGGATATAAAGTCGAAATTATATGGGAAGAAGATTTTATAGGACATGAATTGTTACAGGCGAGATAAATATGAAAAGTTATATATCAATATTAATAATTAGTGCTGCATCTTTAACGTTGATGGTTGGATGTTCGTTTTTAGGTATTGAATTTGGGGAGAAACAGCAAGATGTTCCTGCTACGCCAGATCCAGTAGCAACTACAGAAGTTATTAAGCCAGATACTCTTATAACTTCTGCTATAGCTGAAACTTCTGTTGAACCAAACGATGCAAATATTGGATGGGTTGTATTTAAGTTTACGCCAGAACAAACTAAAAATTCAGGTAAGAGTTGGTCAGTTCTAGTTAAGAGTTTTAAGGTTGCAAATGTGCAATTTAATACTAAAATATCTAAAGATGAGACAATTGAAGTGGCAAAATATTTTGATGCTCAAGGGCATATTTGGAAGAGAAACAAAAATAGATTTTCTTATTTTTATGATGGAAAAGATAGGTTTTATACACCGGATTTTTATTTACCCAAAGAAAATTTGTATGTTGAAGTAAAAGGATATCGCACTAGCAAGGATGTTGCCAAGTGGGATTAGTTTCCTTATTCTATAGTTATATTGATGAAGAAAGAAATAAAGTTAATTAAAAATGGGGAATTGACTTTATTGCAATTATTATCTCTTGCCGATTCTTAATAAAGTGGAAACTATCCATGATAGGATAGTTAATCTGTTTTATAAAGGATAGGCTATTGAAATTTAACGTACCTATAAGGAAAAAAGAAGAGTTTCAGTCTGACGATGGCCGTCGAATTGAAACTCTTACTAAAAAGTCATCAGTTGAAACAGAATTGCCTGATGAAGCAAAAGAACAGCTTGATAATCCAATAGCAGATACGGTTTATATTGGTGTTTTGACTATTGCCTTTATTGATGGAGTTAAAGAAAAAAGGTTTTATATTCCAGATGCATCTTCTCTTGAAGACGCATTTAACAAATTTAATGGGCCTGCTGCTGAGGCTATTAAAGAAGTTGAAAGAGATGCTGAAGCATCAGAAAAGGTTTCTTTTGGCAGAGAGCAGGAAGAAGATAACAAAATTGTTACGGCATCTGAAATGGACATGGATGCTATACGACAGATGCAGCAGGGGTCTTGATGAGCGAAAAGAGAAAGCTGCAATTAGTTGAAACGCTTTTGAAGTTAACAAAAGAGTGGGATGCATATGTTTTATCTGTTGAACATGGGTTCGGTATGCTGCGGGTAAGATATGCATCTATTCCTGATGAAGAATTTAATAAACTTAAAGCAGAATATGGTCATGATTATTATGTTTCTAAAATTATAAAGACTTATGCAGAAGATTTTTCTGAAAAAGAAATAGAAGATTTAATTGCCTTTCATTCATCTCCATTGGGGAAAAAAGTTGTAAATTCTGAATTTGTTGGAAAATTAAGTAAATTAACAATAAATTGGGCTACTATTTTAGATATTAAATGCCAAGAATGTGCGGGGGTAAGAGATATCAGACCTGATAAGAGGATGAACTAAATGGCTCAAAAGTTGAAAAAGACACAAAGGGCGAAAGCAAAAAATTGTATTTATCAAGTTAAAAACAATTTATGGCAGTCTCATATATTATATCTAGATGAGCTATTGTCTGTTATTGATGGGGCTTTAAGCCACTATGCTATTATAGGTAATGAAGAAGAATATTTAGGCGAAGATTATAAAGATATAATTAGAGAGATTGAAGCAGAAAAAAGAGATGCTCATGCTCTTTTTAGACTGTCAGTTATTATATTGCAGATAAAAAAAGATAATAAGAAATTAGATAAACATATAATAAACTATAGAAATCTGTTTAGAGCGTTTAGGATAAAAAGTTCAGAACTGAATGATAGAGTTAATGACTTTATGGATATATTACTAGAACTTGACAATAATGGTATGATTGACTCCGGCGATTTTTAAGTTTGTTTTATATAGTATATGATTGAGTATCCTACAATTCAAGGATTATCCAAGTTCCCTAAAAAGCCCTGTGTTGCTTTTTATAAATATGATGGCAGCAATCTGCGATGGGAATGGCAGAGTAAAAACGGCTGGTGTAAGCAGGGAACTAGGCATCATCTTTTTGACGAAACCGATGAGGTATTCGGAGAAGCTATATCTATATTTAAAAATACATTTGTAGATGAATTAGATAAGATTTTTCGTACACATAAAAAGTTTAGAGGGGCTAAGGCTATTACTGTATTTACAGAGTTTTTTGGCCTTTCATCTTTTGCAGGAGTCCATGAGCCAGACGAGCCAAAAGAGTTAATTTTGTTTGATGTCAACTATAAAGGTAGAGGAATGGTTGGCCCGTCTGACTTTGTTAAAATTTTTGGCAAATTAAAAATACCAGAAGTTATATATGAAGGCAAAATGAACCAGCAGTTTGTGGATTCTGTGAGGGCTGGGGACTATGATTTGAATGAAGGAGTGGTTTGTAAGGGCTTGTCATCATGGACTTTATGGATGGCTAAGATCAAGACGGAGGCTTATCTCCAGAGATTGAAAAATGCCTTTAAAGACAACTGGATGCAGTTTGCGTAGTTTAAAGGTTTTTACAGAAAGGAACTGATGATGGCTATGAGAGTTGAGCTACTAGTGATCGATCCGCAGAAAGATTTCTGCGATCCTAGCGGAGCCTTATATGTCGATGGCGCTGATCAAGACATGAATAGGCTATCTGATATGGTTAATCGCATACAGGGTAAGATTAACGATATCCATGCAACTTTAGATTCCCATCACTTCATTGATTGCGCTCACCCTGTTTTCTGGAAAGGTACAAATGGTAAACATCCTGATCCGTTTACTATTATTTCTGCCACTGATGTTAGAGATGGCGTTTGGACAACTACTCAGCCAGGCCTACATACTAGAATGCTTCAATATGTTGAAGCCCTTGAGGCTGGCAAAAGGTATCCCCTTTTCGTATGGCCTCCGCATTGTCTGATTGGAACACCTGGCCATGCTGTATGGCCAAGACTATTTGAAGCGTTTAGAAGCTGGGAAGAAGAAAGATTTGCGTTTGTTGATTATGTTACTAAAGGTTCTAATATCCTTACCGAACACTATTCTGCTGTAAAGGCAGAAGTTCCTGATCCGCAAGATCCAAAAACACAGATCAATAGCAGTCTGGTTAATGTTCTGAAAGAAGCTGATATCATCCCTGTTGCTGGCGAAGCTGGCAGTCATTGCTTAGCAAATACTCTTAGAGATATTGCTGATGCATTTGGGGATGATAGTCATATCAAGAAGATTACGTTGTTAACTGACGCTACCAGTCCAGTTGCTCATCCTGATGGTCTTTTTGCTCAAATGCAAGAAGACTTCATTAAGGATATGACTGCGAGAGGTATGCAGTTGTCCACCACAGAGAAATTCTTAGCTGCATAAGAATTTCTAATCTCGAAAGGAGATTATACAATGCCAGTGATTGATTCAGACCTGCTAGACAAAAGAGGTCTACCTACAGGGAATTATGATTATTCTGCCGCCAGCATGAAAGATATTATTGCTGCTGGAGCCTCAGAATATACTTTAGTTTCCATTGCTAATGATGTTAGCTCAAGCGTGGCTAGTTTTAAGCCAGACATGGAAGCTGCTTTGAAAAAGATTGTAGAATCTTGCAAGAGTAGCCCAAGGGCTGACAACTTGATGATCAGACTGTTACAGTTTAATAGCAGGCTTGAGGAGACTCATGGATTTAAGTTTCTTTCTCAATGCGATCTTGATAATTATGATGATTGTTTGAATGTTGGCGGGTACACAGCGTTATATGATGCTGTTGAAAATTCAGTTTCGGCCACAGACCATTTGGCTGAAGAATTGGTAGGAAATGATTTTAATGTAAATGGTATTGTTTTCATTATTACAGATGGTCTTAATAACGATTCAACTCTAGGAGTTGCAGATGTTAAAAAGGCTTTACAGAAGACAATTAATGATGAGCATTTGGAATCTTTGATTACTATCCTGATCGGGGTTGGTATTGATGATCCAGATGTTACTTTGGCTTTGAATAATTTTAAAGATCAGGCTGGTTTGACATCTTATGTTGAAGTTAATAATACTGATCCAAAAACGTTGGCTAAGATTGCGGAGTTTGTAAAAACAAGCATTAGTTCGCAAAGCAGCGCTTTAGGAAGCGGCGGTCCTTCGCAACCAACTCAGTTGGTAATCTAAAGTTTAGTCCCATACCAAGGTTTCGTATAACATGCCCTGGCCTTCAAGGCTGGGGTATGTTTTTAGGAAGAAGGATGACATGAATACTGGCTGCGCATATACAATTGGTAAAACTCATAAAGTTTGTCAAGATTATGCTCGTTGCGGCAAAAACTTTGTAATTTTATCTGATGGATGCTCTAGTTCTCCTGATTCAGATTTTGGATCAAGACTTTTAGTAGCAGCAGCGTCTTCATTCATAGAAATGTTTCCTGATATGGGAGAACGTTTTTATGATAGCGTAATTGCCACAGCATATAGTTCTTCTAAGATTATAGGGGATATTTCTGAGTTTGCTTTAGATGCTACGTTAATGTCTGCGCTTTTTGACAAAGAAAAAAATGAAATTAGAGTTTCTACTTGGGGAGATGGGGTAATAGCTGCTCATAACAAAATAACTAACCGTTTAGAGTATTGTGTCCAGAGCTTCCCCGATGGATACCCGTATTTTCTTAGTTATGGGCTGGACCCCTTTAGGCATCAAGGATATATACAATCAGGGTATGGGCAAAGAGTAAGAATAGAATATGAGTATACCCTTAAGAATGTAGATAAGGATGGAAGTCTTGTTCCTATCGATTTGTTAGAATCAGATATACCAAGAGATAATCTGGTTTTTAGCTGCGAGGTTTATGATTTTGTGGCTATTATGTCTGATGGCGTTGAAACATTTTATCAATTAGAGAATACAGGAACATCAAAATCTTCGAGAGATATTGATCTTGCTACTATTATGCATTCTTTACTAGCATTTAAAAATTTTGGCGGTCCTTTTGTTCAAAGGCGTTTAAATAAGTTTTTAGTTGATTGCGAAAAAGAAAATACTTATTGTGCAGATGATGTTTCTATTGGCGTAATTTATACTGGCTAAATATGAAAGTTTTAGAAAAAGGTAGCAAAGGGCAAAAAGCCGTTAATCTTACGAGGTCGCATTTCGTAAGCTCTGGCGGCCAAGGAGAAGTGTACGCCAAGGGAGGCAAAGCGTATAAGATTTATACAGATAAATCTCTTGTTATTCCGGCATCTAAAATAGATGAATTGTCTGTTTTAACTGATCCTTGTATCATTAAACCAGAGAATATGCTATTAGATGAAAAGACTAAAAAGCCAGTTGGCTATACTATGCGTTACATCAAAGATACGCATGCTTTATGCCAAGCATTTACAAAAGCTTTTAAGCTACGAAATAAGATAACAAATAAAAATGTCTTGGATCTTGTCCAAAAAATGCAAAAGGGCATACGTCATATTCATGACAATAAGATATTGATAGTTGATTTGAATGAAATGAACTTTTTGCTTGATAAAAAATGTCAAGAAGTTTATTTTATTGATGTTGATAGCTATGGGACTCCTCATTTTAAAGCTACGGCTATTATGGAGTCTATTAGAGATAGACATTGCGGAAATAAATTTGATGCAAATACAGATTGGTTCTCGTTTGCTATTCTTTCTTTTTGGTTCTGGATTGGGATACATCCATATAAGGGAAGACATGCTAAATTAAAAAAGATGGATGATCGGATGCTGCAAAATGTATCCGTATTCAATAGTGCTGTTTCTATGCCGCAGGTTTGTTATCCGTTAAGTTCCATTCCTCAAGCTTATAGGGATTGGCATAAGGCGGTCTTGGAAAATGGCAAAAGAATGCCGCCTCCGGGAGATGCTGGTGTTATTACTATTGTATCTGTTAAGATTGACAAGATAACAGGTACTGATAACTTTGAGATTGTAGAAGTGTTTGAATTTGAAAATGATATTGTTGACTTTCAATCTTTGTTTGGAAACAAAGTTACAATTACAACTCAGCATGTTTATGTTGGTTCTATGAAAGTAACAGATGCTGAGCCAAATGCTAGAATAGCTTTAACGCCAGAAGAAAACCATCCTATTCTAGTATCTCGTAGAGGCAATAAGCTTAGACTGTATGATTTGAAAACCAAATCAGAAGTGCTGTCTGATATCTGTTGCGATAGCTTTATGTGCTATGAGGGAAGAGTTTATATAAAGATTGAGGATTCTATAAATGAAATAGAGTTTATTGAGTTACCTAATAAAATGCATGCTACTTCTAGACTTGTTGCTAACGTTCTTGAAAGCGCTACAAGAGTATTTGATGGCGTTGTAGTGCAAGATTTGTTAGGGGCATGCTATGTTTCTGTGTTCCCTGAGACTAAGCTTCATTATCAGATAAGAATCAAAGAGGCTGATAAGTATCGTATTTTAGATGCCAAGTTTGATAGAAATATTTTGATGATTGTGGGCGTAAAGAATGGCATATATGATAGATTTGTTATTAGATTCTCAAAAGACTATGCTTCTTATGATATGAGGGTTGTTAAAGATATATCTTATACTGGCCTTAACTTTGTTGTGCTGGAAAATGATATTTGCGCATGTATTACAGAAGATGAAGAATTAGAACTTTTCTCTAATCATAAAGATTCTAAGGGCGTTAGGCAAGTAGACGATTCTGCCATTAAAGGCGATATGAAGCTTATGAAAGATGGGGTAAAGGTTTTATTTGCCACTGGTAATTCTTTACATCATCTATCTATGAAATAACAGGTGATTATTTAAATGATATGATCTGTCTCCGGCAGATTGGAAGATTTTCTTATGGGAGAGTAGATATGAATTGGTTTAGTAAAGATCCGAATTGGAGTGTAATTTCTGTTTTAATAGGGTCATGGAGTATGCTGGCCTTTTGCACGTTTGCGTTGAGAATCCATGTTTTAAGATGGGTTGTAATACCATTTATGTTTTTAATTTTGTTGTATTTGGCTGCTGTAACAGTTTTTGTTTTTATTAGCGAGACTAAGGAAAGCAAAGGTAGTAACGAAGAATCTTAAACCCTGTTTTAAAGGATAAGTTGTCAAAGACTTTGAAAAAATGTTTAATTGCACTTGGGATATTTGGGGTTATTATAGCAATCTCATTTGTGCTTGTTGTAAATATTGTTAAGATAAGAGGCAATGAGCTTGGAGTTTTAGAAACATGGGAAAGCGGGTTGCAACCTGAACCATTGCGAACCAAAACTCATGTT
>CEPX01071653.1_pt1 | contig 14169 bp, 6 predicted proteins | sample 361361 | NCBI WGS metagenome assembly CEPX01 (sample SAMEA2619974, study PRJEB7988) | marine metagenome | biome: marine biome (ENVO:00000447); feature: mesopelagic zone (ENVO:00000213) & marine oxygen minimum zone (ENVO:01000065); material: "saline water (ENVO:00002010), including plankton... | reverse complement strand
TATAACTTTGAGATATATTTCCCGCGTCTGTTCCTAAGCACTTCACTGCATCCCCGTCGCTGCCCGGCACATCACCACCTTCGAAAGGCGTACACTTGCCCGGCCACTTTCTATTGCTTCCTTTAGCCCCAGACCCAGGACCATAAGGCCCTCTTGTTTGGCATATTGGGTCCTGCGTTGCATCCGGACGTGAGTCTGCATGAACGCTATACCACCCTTCATCATCAACTACATTTATATAATCGTTAGGATAGAGCCCCGGACAATACATAGTTTTGGGGTTAGTGGCATGATTCCGACTACACCACTCTGCAACGTCCCAATTAGGATAAACAGGGATACTGTCTGTGTCTGTTAACCCCAGCAATTGCGCTAGTCTACCATCGTTGAATTGAGTCTGGTGACTCATCGAGTTTGCGTGTCCAATTGCAGACTCAGGCCCCCAATGCGTCCCCCCAAAAATATACCCTGTCATTAAAGTGCTGGTTGCATTAGCCCATGGTTTAGGTACCTGTCTAATCTTTGCTGTATAGTCGGCTGTAAGTCTTTCCATCTCATGATACATAAGACCTTCTCCGACAGCAGGATTAGCTAGAGATAATTGTGGAGATGCCCCTGCTACTCCAGCCCGCTCGTTATAAGCTAACTCAGCAGTTCTGAAGAAAGGACGAATATCAATAACATCTGCTTCCGCGATATATTGACTATTTTTTCTAGAAACAATATACGCTAAAGGAAGAATAGATTGTCCTACTAAAAGTAAACTATTAGATTCAACATCTTCTGCAAGCACAGGAGCTTGATTCATAAGATCGTCAGGGGAAGGAAAAGAACCATGAACATTGAGCCCTTTAAATCCAGCATCAGTATTCACTTGGTCTGATATATTTGGTAGTATCATCAAATTACCATCATCATCAGTTGCATCTTCTGGAGCGGGTGCTTCAATTTGACCTTTGCTCCAATCTATACCTAAACCCGCGCCCCTAACCATACCAATTTCAGCCTTTGTAATTTTAGATGGAACACCAGAAGAATACTTGCCTATATGTGTGGAGCTTACATCGATTGTTTTTGCATAGATAAATAAAAGATCTATTCGCACATCTGCATTTCCAGAACCGAGGTTTATTTTCCTTTTAACACCCTCAGAATCTTTATAAAAATAGTCATCTTCATCAAATGCTGGGATATCTAGCCAAAGTTCTTCGGGAACATCTACTACAGAAGTTCTAAAAATACCTTTCCATCTTTTTATGAAAGCACTTTCCATCATAGCAAGATAAGTAAAACCTAGATCAGATTTATCTCTATTAAATTGCATTAATTCAAATTCCGCTTCGTCTGACCGGCCTGCTGACCATAGTACAGCTTGGCTTAGAGGGTAAGGGGGGCGAAGCGGGATCTGGTTCATTGCAGCTAAAATTTGTGGCCCCTTCGTAGTTGTTTTAATTAAATCATTTGCATTCAGATATGCATTTAGTACAGGATAAGTAAAAGTTCTTTCAACCAATCCTGTCATAAAGGTAGCATTTCCTGAAGAAGCGGAAGCCTTAAATTTTTGTAATATATTTTGTATAGTTGATGATTCAGATCCTGGGCTCCAATCAAACCAGTCTGCCTTGGTTGGAGGACCAATACCTTTTTTGCCTACTGTTGATTTCATTCCCAGAACAGAAAATGCCTCCCCAGATTTTCTTACGTTTGTCGCATCCGGGCCGGGGGAAATATCGTAAGCATCATTTACTCGGGCCATAAAGCGTCCCGGCCTAACTCTAATCCTATTATTTTGAATTGAATCTACAAATGGCCGTAGCTCATCAAAATTCTCTCTTTTGACAGTTGTTAGATTACCACCACCGCCACCGCCACCGCCACCTGTACCCATGTGCTCTTTTACCCAGAGGATATTTTCCTGCAATTGTTTTAGAGGAATATTATCTACTTCAAAGTAATACGGATCATTAGCTTTAAAATATCTAATAGGATCTACAAATTTATAAGTACTGTGAGCCATTAATTATCTCTATCCAAATCAAAAATGTTAGGCGATTTAAACCCTAAACCTCTATCTTTATATGTAGCCGCTGCCGATTCTCCTGCCCTAGTTGTATGTAATTGGTGTATAGTACATATTTGCGATCTCCCTGAGGTTCCCATTGCGCCATTTTTAGCATTGGCGAACGTGTTCGCCGCAGATTCATCTAGTAAAATTCTTTGATAAGTATTTGGAGGTACCAGTGCAGAACAATAATAAAATCCAGAAGTTACGAGCGGGGGAGCGGTATAGGGCAACCCATCTGTACTACTAAATCTTAAAGATTTTCCAAAAAGAGAACTAGTTCCTGTATGATACACATTAAGATCACTAGAGAAATTATATCCCTGTGCAAAAACTTGATTTAAATGCCCGCTCACATTTCCATGAACTGCACTTATATCAATAAGCTCATTAGTTAATCCATCAACTCCCACGTATAAACGGAAAGGGCCTTGATTTTGGGGAGTAGTCTTCCCGTAAATATGAGACAAATTACCTGAGGGATCAGGCCAATTTACTACTCCCGTCCCTTGCCCGTAAAAATCTAGAACAGCTAAGGAACTAGTGTCAGGAGTACTCTCTGGAGCAGTATAAGCTGCTCCCCCTCCTGCCCCACCAGCGATAGGATAAACCGCACAAGGTCCAAAATACCCAGCATCCATAGGATAGTTCCCACTTACTGAAAGGTAAGACGCATTAAGCCTAGAAGTGTCCGCTATATTCCAAATATGTATGAAACTACAAAGTATTCCATGTCCCTGCTCAGATCCTTCACCAACATCATAATACAAACCAGACGCATTCGCAAATCCACAAGGAAAGTGAACATTTCTAGCATTTATAACACTATTATCTACAGCCCTAACGCACATTCCTCCTGTTGATACAGTACTAGGAACTAAACTTTGATTATAGAAATTAAGTATATTATAATTATAATAACCCCCATCCGAAAATGTTTCCGTTGTTGTTGCATTAGAATTAAAATTATAAGGAGATGCATACGCCGCTTTTTCGTTTGCGTTTGGATAAAATTGTATCGATCCAGCAGAAGTAGCATAATTAAATTGCTGATCAATACCGTCCCCTCGATCTCCACTAGTTACGAGATCAGGCAACTCGGCTAATGCAGATAGTCCGTTAGTCCCAGACCACTGCCATTGGAAGTCTCCGAGATCGCGCATATTTATAGTAGAGTTTCTATTGGCAACTAAACAAGCTCTAGTAGAGTGTAACTCGACTGAAGTATGATTTCGAGAATTCGTAAGATTAAATGTACTAACATCATATCCTCCTGTTGTAAGATTTCTATGAGGATTAAAATTAAGTGTTGAATTATCTTCAGCTAATGCATCTACTGCCCATTGAGCAATAACCGTTGGTCCGTTAAATTCTATTTCTGAATTATTCTGTGCATAAACTCCAGCTTTACTTCTCTGATCCGCATAACTTGCAGGGCCTTTCACTTGTGTACAACGGGACACCGATCCCTGAAACTTAATTTTGGAGTTATTCTTGGCTTCCACCCCTGCACCATAGATAGCACCATGCTTAGTGAGTACCCGCGTACGATCAATATTAGCATGTAATAGAGTTAAGTTTGAATTATCAGTTACAGAAATTGAAGGTAAAAGATTTCTATGTGTTATACCTAAAGGAGTATGATGACCGAATGAATCAACAAATTTCATGTTATATCCATTTGTATCCATACTGGATGTATAAATCGGTGCTACGGTACTTCCTTTATCAACAACTAAATGCTGTCCGTTTGCACTGAATAGATAAGCTTCTTGTGGGGCGATTTCCTCAAATACATTTTTATTGTATCTTAGTGTGGAATTGATACAATGAAAACCTATTTGTTGATTATTTTGTACGATAAGATGATCTAATTCTGCAATACTATTTTTAATTACAGCCCCTCGACCATTACCATGCAGATCCAAAATTCCGTTTAGACTAATTTTAGAATTATCTGTATGCAGTCCTTTATCAACATTTAATTCTGCTACCAATCTTGTTGCAGCGGGAATAGCAGCCCCCCCTCGATTAACTCCTCCAGTAAGTACGCTATTATTAAGAACTATACCTCTAGTATTTCTAGAAAAGTTTGCAAGAAAATCTGTTGCGACGGCCCCATAATTTGTTTCTCTGGTTAGTGTAGAACTAAAAGTAATTAAACTATTATTTGCCTCTAGCCCATTACCTGGATAGGGCTCTGCCATCATATCTAAATCAGTTCCCGAAATAGAAGACCAGGAACCGCCTCCTCCATAATCCCGCGCACTTCCCACGACATTATAATTTCTATAACCTACAATTCCTCTAGTTACCGTTACATTCGAATTATTTATTTCAAATCCGTTTTCTATATTCCTAATACTAGCACAATTTTCTAAAACAAGATTTGTACAATTGTTAATAGCAAAACCCGTTTTCCCAGTACGATTACCATCTACAAAGAAATTACGAAAATATATTGGTCCATCACAATTGCTAATACTAATACCACTAAAATGATTACCATAAAGTAGAGACACCGCTTCTCCATTGATTGGAGTCCAGTCCCTTAGAACTGCATCGCCAGCAGTAGTCAGGAGATCTATTGTGCTACAATCCGCTCCATATAAGGTCTCTCCAGCAACCGTAGGAGATGTAATTTCATGAGCAGAAACAAACCAATGATTAGGGGATGTTGGGTGCCTGATGTCCCCGATCTCTGACCCTCGCCCGACAGAAAGTCTATGATTCCTAGAGATTAGGTCATTAGACCAAGTAGCCTTCTCAGTCATTTCCGTGATTACACTATAATTATTCGGAACTCTTATATCACTAGTCGCACTCCATATAGAAGTTTTAATATCTACGCAAGAGGTTGTGCCTGCGGGATCAGACCCCGCAGTTGCATAAAAGACATTACTTAGATCAAGACTAGAGATAGATCCCACTAGAAGATTAGGAGTGTCTATAGATTTTATAAGAGAGGATACTGAATTAACTTTAGCAAAATTTCGGTTTATAATTTCTAATGAGCCTCGCTTACCCATTTTGATATTATCTAAATTTAGATATTCTTGATTTCCAAAATTGCCTACTTCAATCAACACTGGAAAATCTAGAACCTGAGGTAAAGAAGCTATTGCTGCACTAACTGTTGTGAAGATATTATATCCACAACCAGCACTTACCGAAGGAGCATCAGCAGATACAGTTAAAGCTAATCCTGTTATAGAGGATGTAGGAAACCCGTGCTGCTCCCAATTTAAAAATGTGCGTTCCTCTAAATCATATAGGGGCTCATTGTCCGCTTCCCAGTTGTAGAAGGATGAGGTGTCATGCTTCGTTACATTCTTCGTCCAGCAACCCCAAAGGCTTGTTGTTCCAGAGCTTGTATAAATATCATTTATGTCAAACATGCTACCAGTTTATTGTCCAGCGGAATACTAAGGCAAAGTCCGAAGTCTTTGTTATATTACTAAATTGTCTATATGCTACTAAAATTGATTGAGTCGGGGAAACCCCTCTAGGATTTTTCATAAATAGACCTATTTCATTTAAAGATAATTTACTTGGATGATCTCTTACATTATTTACTGAGTCTCTATCTAGAATTATAGTGTACCTTGTAGAAGTATCATTAATTCTTGTAATTTGAGAATGAGGAATAAGAGCAAAAGGCCCAGAAGTTGTAGTTTCTCCATTTTGAATTTGAATTCCAGAGACTAACCTTAATGATCCAGTAGTGCCTCCATATTCATCAAAGCTACTTAATTGACCAATTAGTTTATAAACTGCACTTGTAGCTGCACTATCACTGGAAACCCCTAACTGAAGTCTATCCAATTGATAATCTAAAATTGAATTAGATCCTGAAGCAGTAAAAAGATAAGTTAAACCTACAGACATCCCTGATACAATTACATTATGATCGTCAAAAACTATCTCTTCCTCACCAGATGGAAATTTCTTGGCGATCTGCAAATGCCCTGTTATTTGCCTACGATATTCATTAAAATTATTCATTTTAAAATTGTAACTCCCACTGAATTGTTAGATGCTTATTGTCTGCATCTAGGGCTGTATATAAATCTTCTAAAAATCTATATCCTGAATATGTTAAATAATCATGAATAAACGTCAAATCTTTAGTAAAAGTCTTTCTTGCCACAAGTCTGTATTTAATTTTATTATCTATATGATCAAAAGGAAATGGGGCACTTATCCCATTCTTTATAGTCTCTTTTATATCTATGGCCCATAAGCCTAAAGTATATATCCCACCGAATAATCCGGCCATAAGTAAATCTCCTCCAGAGACTGTCGTTATATATTGAACTTTGCCTGTCGAAGAAAAATCACTTTGAGCCCAGACCGTTAAGCCTGAGTGGGAACCATAGCCTGTGCCCGCGCCCAGAAGATTGGCTGCTGCGGCAGAGTTTACCATTATTTTAACAAATCCATCTCGATCCATGGAACTACAGGTATTAAAGCGACCTACAGCAGTACCTGAGGCTCCCCCTGACACAGAATCACTCCCTAGATGAGAACCTACAGGAGTATCTAAATTGTCCCAACTACTTAATAAATAATATTTAGTTCCACCAGAGGCAGGATAACAACCATAAAGTTCTCGATTATCATACCCCGCCCAACTCTTATCTTCTGTTCTTAGTTTATTTTCATTGTGACCAACAACAGAACTATATTCAATAGGCATCCCAAAAAAGCCCTGCTCTAATTTAGTTTGTATAGGATTACTAAATTCAGGTAAAAGTTTATATGTATCTCCAGCGGAAGGTTGGAATTTTCCGTGATACTCATTTGCTACAACTGCGCCTCGTGAAAAAGTAGTTACCGCAGAAGTATTATAACTACTAACATTGTACGTGGGAACTATTACCCGAATTATTCCATCGGCTAAGGAAGCAGCGATTGCGGCATCAGTAGTATTATGAGCGTGATTATAGTACCCTCTTGCGTCTTTCCCGAAACTTATTGCCTGGACAGTATAGTTAGAAGTATCTAATAAAGCTGATGCAGAAGCAATAGAGGACCAACTGGGGGATGCCATCTGGGCATCTGCTAAGACAGATCCCATACCGTTTAGAATCATATTAGAAGATTCTTCATAAATAGAATCGTTCTTAATAATTTTAACTAGGCCCTTCACGTATCAGTACTCCTTCTGTAAATCCTAAAAGCTTCGAGTTCGTCCCCAAAGTATGCTGGTACCACTCGGGACGAGTTCGATAATTAAGTCTACTACCCCCGCTAGTATCGAATAATGCCTCCATAGCAGCATTATTATTTCTACTAGCCCAAGGCTGCATATATCTGTCTCCTGAAATTAAATTCCAGAATTTGAATATTTCAGCTACCTCGTATTCATCAAAGTAAATAGAACTTGTATTAATAAATTTTCTAAGCTGATGACCTCCAGGATCCCCTGTTATTTCTATGGAAGCTCTTTCTCTATTTGTTAGATCTTGTAATTTTACTTCATCAAATATGATAAATTTATCATAGTTGAGAGTATTAGCTACTTGAAAAAATTCAAAGATATAGTTACGGCCAGTTGAATGTAATTCATTATACTGATCATGGTACTCCCTAGGTAGAACCATTTTTGAATTTTCAGTATCAAAAGATACACTAAACTCTTCAAAATGTGAATCCAAAAAACGAGTTACAACAGCATGGGGTTTCCTATCTACAATATCTATGCAGTCACCCTTCCAAGGATCTCCTTCTCCAGGATTCTTTTTTATATCTTTAGACTTAAATCCAAAAGTATGAATCAAATTTTTAGAAACATAGTCTTTTGTTAAATCTCCAGCACTATGCTGTACCCACTTACCATCAGGCATCCAATTCCAAAATTTCCCATCTTCGTAGTCAGTATGAATCCATACTCCTAATTGAGATCCCCCCAGGGTATTACCTTCATTATCTGAAGCCAAAGCTCTTACTGTAAATTCATACTTATGCTCAGGAGTTAAGAAATTAGTTTCAATAGGGAATAGATTAGAATCCTCTGTTCCTTCTGGCACATACCTATTAACAATAGTTCTGAGGGTGGAGCCATGAACAAAATCTTTAAGGGCTATTCTAATTCTAGGGAAACCCCTAACTGCTGTTGCTTTTATAACTGGATTTTCAATTAGAGGATTATATAGATCCTTGCAAGGTATTGGAAAGCCCTGCACATCGGTACATTTAGGATCGCTGCTAACGCGGCTTCCTGCCTGATCAGGACCGTCAATCCAATAACTTCCATCCAGACCGTAAATAGAAAAACAATTATTTTCCCCCACTTTTCCTGGCCCAGAGGTCATAACCAGATCTACACCACTTAAAATGTATTTGTTTCTAGTCTCAGTGCCGGAGTTGGAAAGAGAAGAAACAACAAGATCAGATTTGTTATTTACAATATCAGTTAGATAATATGTTTTTTGACCATGATCATGGCTGAAAGGGCCAGAATCAGCATCATGGCACATAGCAGATGCACTGTCTATTGAAGATGAGAATAGTCCTGATTCTAATACTCCAGCAGCCCCCTTGAGATAAAATCCAGAGTTAGTTAATATAGAATTAAACGTATGGCCGAATATTGTAGGACCATCCCAATGCCATAAGTCAGGCCTAAGAAAATGTCTATTAAATAAAGTAGTATAATCTTTATAAAGCTTATGTGCTCCTCGACCGAATGAAAAATCATGATAGAAATCCATTCCTGATGGTGCCCAAGAACTTACCTCCAACGCCGAATTAGCAATACTACCAGGAATATTCTTCCATCGAGTCTGATAGTCTCTTTGGAAATCATTGAAGTATACTGTCTCATACAATTTTAAAGCTTCAATATATTGTCTTCTCTGTAGAAGGCTGTGCATAATTCCCACAATTCTAGGTAGATCCCCCCTATCCACATAACAAGCAGGAGCACTTGGGTACTCAGGAAATTTTTCATTTGAACCTAATGAACTCAAACCCCTACAAGGAAAAGTATTACTTGTGTCAATACCAGAAAAAGTTGAAGAAGAAGTTAGATTTTCACAATAACCGTATATATTAGGCAAATTATGATAATCATCTATAGGTACAAATGTTTGTGCAGAAGGAATAAATCCTAATGGGGAGAATCCTAAAGATGTTTGTGAGATAGAAACTCCCTTAGAAGTATAGCTACTTTTATAAGAATTTTCTAACGCAGAAGGGTGCCATGCTAGAGGCATATTATGCCCTGTTCGATTGTACCAACCCTCTTGGGGAAGTAAGTACTTATAATTTCTACGTCTAAAAGAATTACGATTTATATTTGTAGAAATAACAGAGCAAGTAGCTAAATTTTGATCAGCTAAAGAGTCTACATCTTTTCTTTGAAAAGGTGTACCTGCTTCAGATCCTCTCCTCCAGGAAACAAAGTTAGCACCTGAAACTTCCCCATTTTTAAGTACTTTGCTATTTCCATAATCAATAAACGTATCATCGGGAGTCATAGAAATTATGGGTAACATAACAGAAGATGGGACGTAATAATCTGTATCAGCAGTCTTCAAAAGAGAAATTGGAATAGCATGGGCGGGAGAGAACTGATCGGCCATTCTTGATGCTTGTAAAAATGCATTACCTGAAGATATATCTAAAGTATTAGAATCAAAATCAAAAGTGGAAGCATCAAAAATAACTTTGAAATGGGAAGATTTTCCGCTCCAGAGACTTAGATACTCTTCTCTTCTAGTAGAAATAGATCCAAGAACATCACTCCAGTTGGGGGGGATTTGAACACCCGAAGTAAATATAAGCCATCCATTTCCTTCTTGTATAGTATTGTCAAGAGACGAAACCTGTTTGACAGTGTTATCTCGAATATAATCACCCACCTCCAGAGCAAAAGTTTTTCTAACCCCAAAACATGCAAGTTTATCAGTGATAACCCGGATCATTTCTTCAGTAATACTGGTTCCTACATAGTAAGGCAGTTCCTCCCATGGGGGAATAGGAAAACCTTCCGGGTAGTCTCTATAATCAAATTTAAAAGCTAGTGTATCCTTACCCCGCTTACCTTTATATCTGTCTGCATACCACTTGTTCATCCACTCCCCGCCCAGATAGTAGGGCTTTTCCATAAGTTCCTCAAAAGTCTTTCCTGCCATCCAGAAAAACTCGGGAAACTTTTTAACTAAGTGTAAAATAATCGTATCCACTGCCATACGAATATTATCATCCATATTATTTTCAGAGTATCCACTAACATCCATCTCTCCAGCTATCTTTTTAGTCCACGTATCAAAACTATCAAAAGAAGATGAGTCAGTAGCTAATGAATAATATATTAAATGCGGAATATAACTTTCCCACATTTCATAAATTGAAGAAGATACATCAAACTCTGTTCTAGGAAAAATGGCATTCAGAGCAAATTGAATTGATTGCTTGGTACCGGCTCTCTTATAGATATTAACTGCATTTCTTAGTTGAACTCTCCACTTAGACTCGTCAGCACCAAATAGTTTCCATCCAATAAGTTCTGCTATCAAAGGCAATAACTCTCCTGGACAATGCTCAAGATCATATAACGTTTCTATTTGATCCGTTTCATTATAAATATCTGTAGATAAGAAAGAAAATGCTCTAAGCAATCTATAGAATGGTCCAGCATAAGTTTCATTCTTTTTGAGTCCTTCGGGGAGCTTGCCCGCTGCGGCAAAGGTATCAAAGGCATCCCTAACTGTTGTGTCTTGTTTATCAAAATAAGATGGAGAGTAAAGTATATCAATCCAAGTTTTCCAGTTGTCTAACTGTTGTGTTCCACTAACATAAGTACCTGTCCCTGAAACAAATTTATTTGGATAGATCCCCATTCCCTGCCATGCAGTGCAGGTATTATAATTTTTGAAAATATATTCTGTTAATCCCTTTAAACTGTCATTTAGAGTAACATCTTCTCCTCGGTACAACTTTTCTACAATAAGACTGCTAACCACATTAGAGGGATCAAAAGTTAGGCCTCCGTCAGCAGAAGTATTGAGAAAATACAGCCAAGGAATATGAGTAATTAAATGGCGGTGGGTTGCTGAACCCTCTCCGGCTATAGTCCGGCTTGGAGAATTCAATTGGAGAGATGAATTTAGAGTAGCCGAAAAATAGTTTAGAAAATCAGCACTTGAATTGTAATCTCCAAACGTTGTGCCTAGTGGTATAAGAACTTTAGATTCAAAAGTATGGGGGGTAATGGTTGTATTGGAATTTTGCTTTATAAAGAACGGAGTAATCCCAGAAAAAGTGTTCAAGCCTGAAACCGCAGGAGGAGGAGATACACCAAGGTTATCATCAAGACTACTTATAAAAATAATTGAACCTATATTATTAGCTATATTTAAATGACTATTTATAACTTCCGCGAGAGGATCCAATTCCATACCGCTAATATCATAATCTTCTTCAAGATAAATATTAGGCGTTATATTTTCTAAAGCATCTACAAAATTAACTTTTGCATATTTCTTTTTACTAGGATTAAACGGATTTAAGCTCATTATACATATTCTACATTAATAGAAAAGTTATTCAATTGTATAATTTCATTAAAATCTAATTGAATAATATTAGAAATGTTATCTATTGAAGAAAATCTTACTTCAGGAATATTAAATATTTCTCTATTCAAATCCTGGGGGATAAATCTTTGTCCAAAGGATCTATTATCCACTTTGAAATGGTCTAGAATCTTATTGCGAACTGTCAATTTTATAAGTTCTTCTTGTGGTTTAAATTCCCTATCTAAACTTATAGTAACTACCAGATCCATAGTTCTAATTAATCCATCTACTACAACAAATTCATCTGTAAGCATTTTTTTCTCATTCATGGCTGCAAGCAGGGAAGACTTGAATGCGGGTGTTGCTCTTCGTAATTGTAGTTCATTAGCTTTTTCTAAAACATAGATATCAATAATATTAGCAGAAGAGTATGCTCTCCTTGTAGCCGCAGTTGCTTTTCCTACGGAACCGTATGAACTTATATGGGAATTAGCAAAAGATTCTATATCTGGTAATGTAACTAATCTATCTTGCCTTCTAAAAGTGAGAGGGCCATATTTTTTAGCGTGTTCTAGAGTTTCAGCATCAGATCCTCCTGTTCCTTGGGACACATTTTCTAAAGTACCGGTTTTAGCTACCGTAGGTCCTGAGTTAGGGTGTAACGTTCCTGCGATAGGTACATTTAAAAACTCATTAGGGATGTTACCCCTAGTTCCTCCACCAACCCTATAAGTTATAACATATCTGTCATTTGTATTAGGAGACTGTCCAAAAGTATTATCTCCAAAGGAGACAGTCGCTTTATAATCATCATTATAAATTACTTGATAAATTTTATCTGTAGATCCAGATGCAAAAAAGACATTATCTACTTTAGTATAAACACCGCTTGTAGCAGGACCACCTTGCACGAAAACTTCTACGCTACCCTCCACAACCGGAGATTGTTGTAGAGCCACAAACTTAGCCGTTTCTGTCAAACCAAAAGTTCCTTCTTCTACTGCTAATGCCCCTTCTAGTAGAACTAGATTAGAAAATATATTTCCATCGCCCCCCAAGTCAGTGGGATTTTCAGATTCATTATCATCCAGAGTAATACTACCTTGAGAATTAGCTACATCTACAAATCCATTAGGCATAACTTTATATAAAGTATAAGATAGTGGACCCGCATCTTCAGCAGAAGTTATGTTCTTAACCCTATCCCCAACACTAATTACTAATCTATCCTTACCATGTGCCCATCCTGCAAAGTCCCAAGTAATTTTAGCGTTAGCTGCCGCTGAAATAGGCCCCTTCATATTTACGCCGATTAGATCTAGTAATTTCTTTACACTGCTTCGTTTTCTAGCTGTTCTTAAATAATTCTCATTAGCAAGCATATCAACTTTAAGCGATGCTACTGCTCCAACATAAGACATCAATTCCGCCAACATCATTCCTTGATCCGACTCAATAAATCTAGAATAATCTAAAGGATAAGAAGCTTTAATATATTTAACCAATGCTTGTCGTAGAGAGAGAAAGTCTGTTGCAGCAAAATCAATTGTGTCTGTCTTCTTAGTATCATCTATAGATGCTAATTTTAAGAAGTCCGAAGAAACCATTCCAGAAAAAGTAGCCATTATCTTATTTTTATATCAACATCAAAAATAGCTTCTTCTTCCTCAAGAAGCTTTAAAATTAATTCTAGTTTAAATCCAGCAACTCCACCAGTTCCAAACTCACTTAAAGGGAGTACTCGTAATCTAAGAATTGTAACACCTCTAGAATATTTACCTATGCTTGTTATAACTTCATTTTTTATGCCCTCAAAGGTATTTTCGTCCATGGGCTCAAATAAGTATTTTTTAAGAGATACTCCATAACTAGGGAGCATTATTCGCTCCCCTCTCTCTGTGAGTAATAATTGCTTTATATTACCCTTAGTCGCAGCAACGCCAGAATCCCTATGAAAGTACCCTCCAGCTAATTGAGAGCCAAAAGGAAAACCTACACCATAAGATTTTTTCCTCTTCTTTTCATCTCCTTTGTATATTGGATTGGAATAAATTTGTCCATATATCACAGATGAGTCACTAATAGCCATTTATTTTTCTCCACATATCCTTATTAACAAGTATCCCCTACATCTATATTCTTAAAGAACTTTTTTTGTCCGTCATAATTTTTAGTAATTTCCTCTATATCTAGAACCTTAGAATAAAATTTAGTACTTCCCATATGGCCTCTAAATCCACTAAGAACACCTCCCCATTCTCCCCCCATAAAATTTCCAGCAGGAGTATCATAAACAAAATTTTGTGAAAGTATATTAGCTTTTGTAAATGCCCACATCATTCCATCTGTATAACCCCCGCCTATGATCCAAGGAGTAAGATATTGATAAAGAAGATTCGGAGGTACGCTGTGATCATATAATCTGGGACCTTCCGTTAAAACTCTAGGAACTATCGCATCTGTACTATTTGATTTTACAGTTGTAGATGAATACTCAAAACTTCTACGTGATGAGTAATTAGGAATCTTGATTGGGGTATATTTTTCAGTACCAAATACATCAGCAACAGAAGATGTTGT
>CEPX01036595.1_pt1 | contig 14184 bp, 25 predicted proteins | sample 361361 | NCBI WGS metagenome assembly CEPX01 (sample SAMEA2619974, study PRJEB7988) | marine metagenome | biome: marine biome (ENVO:00000447); feature: mesopelagic zone (ENVO:00000213) & marine oxygen minimum zone (ENVO:01000065); material: "saline water (ENVO:00002010), including plankton... | reverse complement strand
CCTGGGACATATGCCCCGCCGTAACCCTCTGGGACCATACCAGCGAAATCTCTCTTAAACCTGCCCTTTGATACATCTCCTAAAGGATGGTTTAAAATTTGAGCTTGGCGGTATGCGTCAATAGCTTTATTGGCAATAACTGTAGCTGTTGCCCCCCATTTAAAAGGTATATTTTCTGCTATCTTAGCTATATTTTCAGTTCTTTTGGATTCATTTTTAACAGTATGAGATTCATCTAAAATAAGAACTTGGAAATTATTTTGATCTATAATAGTCTGAACCAACTCATCACGCCTTGGTAAGCCTGCATCATTTTTGTGCGGATCAGAAAAAGCATAGTAATTTAATACAGTCCATTTTTTACCATCGCTAGGATCAGCAGATATATCTTTGTCTCCCGTAAACTTTTCTATTTCTTTCATCCATTGTAGTTGCGTAGCATTCAATGTAATTATTAAAGTCCGACCTCCTGATTGTTTCATGCGCTGGTCGGCAGCACCAACCATTTGAATTGTTTTGCCTGCTCCTGTTTCATCACCAAGAATGGCAGATTGATTGCTATATAAAAATTGAACACCTTCTTTTTGTTTGTCATAAAGCGGGAATTTATATACGTCAAGAGCCTGATTAAATTTCTCTGTATCATTTTTGCCATCTTGTTGAAAGCCGTCAAGTTCGCCTGGCACTTTGTCATTTACAAATCCTGTCAATTGAGATATTTCATCTACGACTGCGGACAAAATACTAGTATCAAAACCATGTATGTTAGCTACTCTTATTAATGTCTTATATTGAGAAAGCTTGCCATTAAATTCCCAACGATATACGTTTCTATTATAATTACGCATGCCATTTTCATCATAAACAGGAAAGATATATCGTATCATTTCTTTTAGTTGCTCATTTGCTGCTCTATCTCTAGTAGATTTAATAGCTACTTGCATATGACGGCCTTCGCCCGTAATATTTGTTGCTTCAAGAGACTTCAAGCTAGAATCTGGCTGAGCAGCAGCAGGATTGGCCTTAAGCTGAGCGGCTATCTCTAATAACTTTTGTACATTGAACTCATCAGATAAAACATCCGCAAATTGCGTAACCCAATCTGATGTAGGTCCAAAAACGGTCCAAGTATATGATCCCCTATCATATTGTCTCATATTATATGGTAAAGCCTTAACAGCATTAACATACGTCATTAAATTTCTACTTCTAGGAAAATTAAGTTTTAATTCAGTTCTTTGGCCGTTTAGTATAGCCCCTTCAAACATGGGCTTTCCTTGCTCTTCTGCGACTTCTCCCGCTCCAGCGTCTTCGCCCCCCATTTGCATTGCTGATACGTCATAGCCATCAGCTTGCAATATAGTAGAAACTTCCCCTAAAAATTTAGTATCAATTTCATAATGATCTAATTTAGCCTTACTTTGACTAATGGCTTTATATACTGGCCATTCATCTCTTTGGCTATATTGATTATATTGCATAGAAAAGAACCTGTCATTCATTGTCTCCATTTTTGTCCTAATGGCTCGCTTTATTGCTTGGGCTACCTTTCCTCGCGGCCAAGATAAAACGGGTATTTTAAATTCTTCTTTATTACGATATGACCCAGCCCCTGCATGTTCTACGATTTTAACATCTACTGCTTGAGGCTTTTGTTTAATAGTCGGGGCGTCAGGAACGGCAGGCTGAGGATCGGCTTGATGAATGGTATCTTGAATGCCCTGTAATAACGTAGGGTATTCTGATACTAATTGTGTATTTTTATATACATTTAATGCCCTGATGCCCCAAACAGCTAAACTAATTGCCATAGGCGAACCTGGGGCTAATGATATAATCTGATGCATGTTTGGATGGCTATAATGATTGCCATTAAAACCCCAATCATTTCTTTCTATAGGGGCTCCCCTGCCATACATGTCTTTGGCAACTGATATTAAGTTATCAACAGCAGGCCCACTGATATTTTGCTCAGATTGAGCAAACTTAGATATATCATTTTTTGTAGCTTTTTGCCACCAACTTGACATAATTGTTTCTCTTATTATATATTATGCTTAATATACGCTATTCCTTTATCTTATAAAACAAGGCACAAGGGCTGGAGATATACGCCCAGCCCGGTGATCAATCCCGACTAGCGCAGGACTTTGGTATACTTCCCAGCATCCGCATGTGCGTCCATGTAGCTACCGGCGTGCCGTTTTACACCCTTATACCCCGATCAACTATGGATCTAATTTAACTTGCTTTCTTTGCCCACTTCTTCTCTCTTGCTCTTATGCGATCTTTAGCATGGCTTAATGCATCATGTAAAGATCGCATATAATCGTTATAATGAGGCAATTGCTGATGATATCCTAATTCAGAAAGAGCTTTTATTATTTTTTCAAATTGTTTAACCTTAAATGGGTTTTGATCCCAACCTTCATCATATTGCTGATCAATAGAAATACCTTGATCTACTTTTTCTTTAGCTTGTCGAACCTGAGTTTCAAAGCATTCCATTGGAGTATTGCCATCTTCTGGTATATGCCAAAATCCAGGCCAACCTGTTAATCCCCACATAATATGCTCAACTGCATCATCACTAATGAAAGGGAAGTATTTAAGGACAATATCTTTAGCACTTGGGTCTTTTTTAGGCATTATAGTTACCTTATTTTAATTGCTTGAGAACGCAAAATTAATTTGTTTTTTCTATATGTTCTACGTTCTTTTAAAGTATTATATAAATCTTTTTGTAAAATATCAATAGATACCCACCAAGTAAGCCACATAAAAATCCAATGAGTTATTCTAGGCATTTTCCCATATATGATTCGTATTAAAACACATGAAATTATGCCGCAACAAAATCTTCAGGATATCCTGAAACTTCAATGATTACAGTTGTTAATATTTTTTGATTTACTAGCCTTCTTGACTCCTTTTCTGCGTCATATTTCTTTCTATAAACGTGTATCCCATGATATATGTCATAGGATTTATTTTCTTGTTCTGTAAATTCAATTGACTCTCTGTCAGATACAACAAAACCATCTTCAAAGAATACTAATGGATGCCCAAGAAATAAACTAATTAATTTATGAGGGCTAGCTTTTTCAAAAGAAAAAGCATAGACTTTATAGAAAGTCTTTGGGTCTTCCCCAAATCCCATTTTCATGTTAACTGTTTCGTTTATGCTAACGTCTAAACACATAATACGCTCTCTTTAACATAACATTATAGCTTTTTCAGCATCAACTTTTGTTTTTTCTTCTTCTCCAAACAGACTAGACAATATTTGAGGAATTAATTCGTTTTCAAATTCATCTTCTAAAATAGAGAATTCAGTACAAATTTCTATTATTTTGTCTTTTAAACGTGTTTGTATTTTTTCTTTGCTTAAATGTATTTTTGTAAAGACAGCAGTTCTGGGGGATGCTGCAACAAAATCTTCTTTATTGCAATATGCGGGGAAAACGAGTAAAAAAACAGGTCTTCTAAGTTCAGGAGGAGGACTAACTTTTATTGATCTTAAAATAGGCAACTCAACATCTGCTGAATTGTTCTGTATATAAACATGAATTCCATAAATAACTGTTGAATTATCTGTTTCTAAAGAATCGATAGGATATCCTGTTGTTGTCCTACCGGATTTAATAACTCCGTTTTTTCCTTTAATACTGAATCCCATATATGGACTTCGTAAGAAAAATGTATTAGTCCCATCTTCATTTGAACTTCTCTCAAGAGAATATATTTTGAAAAATATGTTGTCTTTTTCAAATAGTTCTTCGTTTAGTTGTTTTGTTTTGCATGCATCAATTTTACAGCACATACTTTGTCCTTTCTATAGAGTGCGTTTTGCTAGTTTCTCCCACCGCTTGGGACCAACGTAAGTAAGTTTTTTGTTTTTAGAATAGCTATTGCCAGCAAGAGATAATAATCTTAATGTTTTATTGCTATTTTTCTCTTTCCTAACTACTGCCAATAAAGTATAAGCAGCAAATTCAAATGCTTGTTTTGTACAACCATACTCTGTTTTATAGTTTTCTCCGCTTTGAACAATCTCACCATTTTTGCTTTTTATACGCCAGCGATAGCCATTTCTTGACTCGTAAATTTCAATGTAATACATATGTTTGCCCTTATTCAAAGCTTCTAGCTCTTCTTTTGTATAATAGCCGCCAATAACATATCTTTCAATAGATTTTTGAATAGGTTTTTTCATTTTTTCAGCTAAAGCTTTTATTTCTCTATTAACTTTTAAAGCTTCTTTCATGATTAATGTTTATTGTTTGCGCAATCGCCTTTATGAATTACAAACAATTTCCCGCCTATTTGTTTTTTAATAAATAAATATTCACATTTGTCAATAGTTTTAATTTCTATGTTATATTTTTTTGCCAAAATGGCGGCTTGTTTTTGTTGTTCTGCATATAACCTGTCCTTCTCTTTACTGGCTGCTACTAAACCAATTATAAGTCCAGTAAGTAAAGCTATAATTAAACTTGTAATTATAACTATTTTGCCTATTAATAAACATTTTTTCATGTTAATTTACTAATCCAATAATGCCTAATCCAATAATACCTATTACAATTAAAGCTATTGCTACTCCAACTCCAAGCCATTCATGGTATTCTAAATTTATTAGTTTTTCTATTAAACTATCTATTGCTTCTACCTCTCAAAATCTTTTCACCATAAAATAAAACCCCAGTTCACCTGTTCTCTTCCCTAATCATTACTATGTCATCAATAAGCATCAAAGGCCACGCCAACGCATAAACAATGTAATGACGCCAATTGTCGGCGTAATGAGGCCATAAAGTATGGCGAATTTTACACCAGACTAAACCAATAACTGATGAGAAGATAAGGCCGGAGAGGATCGTCATCATAGTTAGATACCCCTTACTCTGTTTCTGTACCTGTCAATAGGAGAATATAAACTTTTAAATGTCCAACTTCTTCCATAACTTAAACAGAGCATTATGGGTATGGCAATGGGCCACATCCATGCGTTCATCATGTAATCGACTGGATCGTCTGCTGGGCTTGGGGTAAAACGATGAGCTAAAAAACATAATAATAACCCTAAGCTCATGTATGCAGCAAAGCTTCCGAAGATTATTGACATTATTATGCTATGAGACATTATAATCTTATCCTGTTCCTGTACCTGTCAATAGGATCGTACAAATAATGGCCAAAGCATCCATATCATAAATAGCATCCATAAAAGAGGACTGCCAGGATCAAGACGTTTTAACCTATTTGCCCCATAACATCTTAATACAATATAGACAAGCCCTATCCCTAAAATAGCATATATAGCAAAAATATTTATAAAAGTAGACATAATTAACTTTTTTCGGCAAGAGGAATAGTAACCCGAATCGATTTATTAGGTTTAATGTGTTTTAATCCATATGTAATAGGAACAATTGCTATTGCTAATAGTATGAAAAATGTCCAGCCTAATCCTGGTTTGATTGAGGGGATTATACGCTTTATAAGCTTATGCCCATATACAATGGCATACATTGGAATTCCAATGGGAATAGCAATACAAAAGCCTATAACCATTAAAGGCCATAGCATACCATATGCAAAAGCTCTGTCGCCATCATCAGATATGCAATAAGTTGTATATCCAATAAGAAAAGATAACGTTGTATAACTAATACAAAAGATTGCTACGTTTAAGAGTGGATGCATGATACTTACCTTAAATTGTAGACACAGAAAGCCGGAGAAAAATATATCTTTTCTCTTTGCCGAAAATTAATTCAGGTGGCTAAATCTAATTTGAAAGTTTTATTTTCTTTGTTTGCTCTAACTTTTTTGTATAATCTATTTAATGGTATGTTTAGCTTTTTAGACCAATCTGGAATAGACATGGTTTCGCCATTAAAAGTTACCTGCATGCCTCCACCTTTCTTCCTGCCTTTTGGCTTTCTAGGAGAAAAGATGTATTTGGGATCTTTAGATACTGTTAAACGAAAACGGAAAGCTCCCTCTGTTATGCTTAACTTTTTTGCCCACTCTCTTATATTTAAACATTCTCCATTGTATTTTAATATCTGACTAGCTCTTTGTTTATATTGCCTGCCTGAATGAAATATGCGATCTTTGTTAGAAGTTTTTGACATTCTTGCATATAATGTTGCTCTAGTTATACCTAACTTCTTTGCCCATTCTATGATAGTAAGAGATTCTCCATTATATTCATATATTTTTTTACAAGGTGGTTTTTTTTCTTTACTTAAAGTTAATGCTTTTTCAATAGGCCACTTGTTTACACGTTGACGCATAGCTTCTTTAGTTATACCCAATTTTTCTGCCCATGCTGTCATATGCATCGTTTTACCGCTATGAGTAAAAAATCTGGTTCTTTGTTGAGATCCAGCCTGATTTGGAAGCTCTGTTTTAGGTATGAAGATGCAGTTTTTTGGATAATATCCCTGAGTATGATCCTTCCTACACATAACAAACCCAGGCTTTATGTTCTTTTCGTAAAATGCTACGAAAATTTCAGGATTGTTTAACCATTCCTGACAAATAAATGTGTTTTTACCCTTTATGCGTGCCCAAGTCTTATAGGCTTTTGTGTTTGATAAACCATGAGTTATGCTCCTGGTTTTAGCTATTTCTTTGCCATAACAGCCACAACTCTTTGTTACACCAGATCTTAGATTGCCCATGAAAATCTTTCTTGGTTTACCGCAATCACAGCGACATAACCAATAAGTAGGACTTGAACTTATCCTACGAATAGCTACTAAACGTCCAAATCTTTGTCCTGTTAAATCTAAATGCTTTGACATGGGATTTCCTTAGTTGGACCAGTTAATTGTTCTGTTCTCATTGCCTGTAAGCCCGCTCCTAAATTCATTTTGTTGACAAACCCTCTTGCACATTTAGATCCTTTTGGAATAAATAACTCTATAAGATGAATAACGGTAGGCTTAGTAATGCCTGAGTTATGTATTTCTTTTAAAAGAGCATGATAGTGTTTTGCTTTTTTTAAAATATCAAAACAATGATAGCCTAAACCTAATTTAAGCCCTGTTGCCTTATGGGTTAATATGTAGCTCAGAGTGAAAGGAGATCTGTATAAGGTTTCAGGCGTGCTAGAAGCAACGCTTTTCATAACTTTAAAGACTTTTATATCTTTTTCCGCGATTAAAATGTCATTTGAATTTTTTAAACACATAATTTTTTGGAATCCTATCTAAGGTATCCCCGCACAAGCGGTATGGATGTTAATAAAGTTTGAGTTTTAACGGCTGGAGATAAAAAATATTGTGGGTGTGGGACTCAGATAAGGTATTCTTTTACTATATAAAAGATGTTATAACTTTAAGCATGCTCTATGCAATGACAGTTTTGGCATAATACTTTACACTTAGCTATTTCTGTTTTGAGCTTTTCCCAAGATGAACTGAATAAGCATGATATTCTATCTGTTTTATCTTCAGGATTTAAATGATGGAATACTAAGCAGCGAGGATCTTTTATATTACAATCTGAGCATCCTTTTTCTTTTCTATATTCAATTGCAAAAAGTCTTTTTTTCTTTCTGGCTTTTAGTTTAGGCTTGGTTGCGTTTTTTATATCATCTTCACATAAATCATGCCAATGCTCAATATGGTGACAATTCATACATAATATATTGCATTTAGATATTTCTTTGTTCATGCGTTCAATAGATGATCCTCTGTCTACAAGTTCAGATACTGCACAGTTCTTTTGAGATGGATCAGTATGGTGAAAGCATAAACAAACTGGATTATCTTCATCGCATTTTATGCATGGATTGGCTAATAAAAATTCTTTTATATATTGTTTATTCCTTTCCCTATGTTGCGGAATAAGTTTTCTTCTAGATTTAAGAGATATGGCATTATACTTTTCAGGGTTTTTTTGTCTTTGCTCCTTCTGTTTAGCTAATATACTCTTAGAATTCTTTTTATATTTTTGAGCGAATTTCTCTTTATTTAGGGCATAATGTAATTTTGCTTTTTTTGCTAATCTTTCTTTGTTCTTATCATAATATTTCTTTTTGGATTCTGCTAGCTTTTCTTTGTTGTCTATGCAATATTGCGCTTGATATAATTTTATTTCTTCTTTATGTTCTTCCCTATATTTTTTGCGGTTTTCTTTACGTTTTTCTTTATCTTTATATGGCATACTATTCTAATCGACAGAATAGCAAAAATGCATGTTGGCTAAGATATCTCCTGGGGGAATATGGATGTTACAATATAAAGAGCAGATAGGGATAGGGGCGTGTGTGAGAGTTTTTCTCCAGCAAGAAATTTCTCGCAAATAAAAAATGATGAAGGCTGAGCCGGAGGGCCATCGCAGGCAACGTCGGGCATCAGCCCCCATCTGTATAATTATGGGGAAAAATGGGTTGGGCCGGAGAGTAGCCATGTAGCTCCGGCCCAACCTTTATATGGGGTGCATGTAACCCTTGGATCAACGCATGACGACTCCTTTCTTACTAGATTATTTAGGGTTTCCGATCAGTCGCATCTCTCATCTTATCGCTGGCAAATCGTCGGCGGGAGGGAAAATCTTTTCTACAAAACTTTGGCGTTCAGCTTCGCCCATGCCGATGCCGCCCGTATCGCAGACCCTATCGACTATCCGCCTCGCCCTTTCTCTGTTTGACTTATTGACTCGCCGCTTTGCCTCGGGAGTCAAATGTCTTTTCCATTCAACGCCAGTCCTCGACTTTTTGCTGCTGTTGTCTTTTCTCATGTCTTACCTATCGGAAAACTTTTAGAACTGGAGGAAAACTTCGCCAGCTTTTGTCAGCTTGCCATCGCTCATCAGTAGATGAACATCAGAAACATATGACGACGAGAGCATATCGTCCCAGCGATGATCGGTAAAAACAGAAAACTGTTGTTTGCCGCCCGGTCCCTTGTAGGCGTAAATTGCGGCCATCTGATCGCCGTCCATAATGCCGCCAGCCTTAAGGACATTAACAATTGTTTTTGGGTTTGTAATGGTCATGTCTTGTTTATCCCTTTTTTTAGTAGGCTGGAGTCCCTTGCATCAGATTTCTGACGGTCGTTTCTTTTGTCGGTCTTGCTCGTTCAGTTCTTAGCATACCCCTCGATGCGATGCCGCAATAGTTGCAGATTTGCCTAAGCATTTTATGCGAGTTTGGCCGACGATGACGCTTTGCTAGCGACCGCTCGCAGCGTCCGCATACGATTTCGTAGCTATGCGGAGCGGTTGTTACGTTCGGCCCAGCGAGCCGCTGGGGCTTGCAGCCGATTTCTCGGCATTTCTGCTTCCATATCCAATTATGCCGATTTTCCGGCCCCGCAAGAATATGAGCAATTTCATGTAAAATTGTCTCGCGAACTTCATCGTCGCTATTCAGTTTAACAAGATAGCGAGATAGGCGAAGTTGCTTATCGGTCATTTCGCCCGTTACTCGATTGCGTCTGCAATAGACGGCCCCAAGCTGATTTTTACCGTTTGACCATCTAAACAGCCAACCGTTTACTCCATGTTCGTTCATCAGTCGCAAGGCAAGTTGTTCGGCGTCAAAAAGATTCATGTCTGTCCTTTCCGTTGCCTATTCTATTTAATTTTTTGTTTGGCGGGAGTAAAAAAAAGGGCCAACGGCCAAACCCGATAATCAGGCTCTTGAGTAATATATCCATACCCAAGACTCGCGGCCGCTGGCCCTAATTTTATTTATTGGATCTTGAGTCGGCGTCGAGTCGGAGCGGACCAGACCGACGTTTTACGATAACCTTGCTTTGTCAAGCCGATACGCTTGCCGACAACAGTATTCTGCGGGGCGCAGGCAACGCCAATGGAGCGGACGCTACGGCGACGGGCAGCCATCAGCGAATCAATTTCATTTTCCATATCGTTTTCAATTTGCTTGCGGCGGGCGTTGACTTCGATTTGATCTTGCTTTGTCATGGCGTTTTTGTCCGTTGGCGTCATTGCCGACTTATCTATTTAATTTTTTGTTGCTCTGGAGTTAATCGCATTGTTCAGCGATATACTTTTCAAGCTGTTCGAGTACCCGCTGCTTGTTACCCTTGAATCCAAACTCTTTTTTTACAATGCTGTAAACGCTTTGGCCTCGACGTTTCATCCCCAAGACTTCGAGTTTTAGAGCGCCCCTCAAAGTTAACAATCTGAACCTTTCAATTCCTTCTGGCGTATCAATGACTGTCATGGCGTTCCTTTCGGTTGTTTTTATTAGACGAAAAAACTTTTGTCGGGAGCCGATCAAATCGGGAAATTGTTATTGGGATGCTCGATTGCCTCTTTTGCTTCCCTCAAACCAAAGCCCGTAGTTTGCCGCATCGCCTTAATCATCATAATCTTGCTATGCCGCTGGGCGCAGATTTCGTCAAACTGCTCGGAGCTGATCGAAAAATGCTTATCGGAGTAAGGAGAATACAGCGTAACGTTGCGATCAGAGTTGACATGATCCATCAATACATCCATTGCCAACTGTCGATCAGCTATATCATCAAGCTGAACGGCGGCAATCTGTAGGATTTTGATTAAGTTTGTCATAGTTTTGCCCTTTCGTTGTTTTGTTTAGGCGAAAAAACTTTTGGCTGGAGCCTATGCAACGCTATACTCTTGCTCTTGCGTCATCGGCGGCGACTTAACTTCCCATCGGATTTCTAGCTTTTGCTCGCAATCAAGCGTCAACGCCGATTCTTCATGGTCGCCATGAATACCCCCAAAAACTGGCGTTGAAACTTCGGCATCATCGGGGACAACAAACTCTGATGCCGTCTGATTAACAAGGGCAATAATCTCCTCGCGAGTCAGTACGAGCAACGTTTTGGTTTTGGTTTTAATGTCTCTGGTAAGTTTCATGGTTTTGTCCCTTTCGTCAAAGTTTAACCTTAAACATCGCCTGCCGGAGGACTGAATCTATCCTACTTTGCGACCAACCTTTTACTTTTAGTTCGGTAGTTATTCGCTCAATAGCCGCCCAATCTTGTCGCTTTGCCGCTGCGTTGAGTCGCTTGACTTCTGGTCCCTCGACCGCTTCATTGTCTACTAGACGCTCGGCAAAAGCGTTTGGATTTGTCTCGTTACCTTCCGCCTGATTGTATAGTCCTCTGTTTTTCATGCTTTTAATATGGAGAAAAAATCTTCGCGGGAGGATTATCGAGTCTGTTGACCATGATAATACGAATCATTGATAACCATTTGCGACGGGAAGACAAGCAGATCAATGCCAGGTTGCCCCAAAAAGCAGATCGGCGCTCGAACGTATCCAGTCGGGAAAGTCAATCCTGTCGGTATAATGATACCCTCATCAACAAGGGCAGCATACAGCATAACGTCAAAACTTTCTGACCAATTTTTGACGAAAAACTGTCCAGGCATCAGATTGAACGCTTGCTTTACAACGTTGACGCTCAACGACTTGCTTTCCATTTCGCCATCGGGCCATTTTAAGCCCATCATAATAGCGTAATTGCGATCTTCATATCTCGCCTCTTGCAAATGTAGCAACTCTATTGCTTGATTTCCGATTGTAAAATGCAATGGTAGCCCTTTCGTTATCGCCGGGCGATTTTTCGCTCTGCCAGCCAAGCCTCTTTACTTGTTCTATCTACTTTTGTTTGCTCTTTCGGGAGCCAAACCTCGATCAGATTTGCTATTTGTCTGACCATGCCAATCGGAACGTCATCGACGTTTTTGGCAACTCTAAACAGTTCCGCCAGTTCGCTATCCTCGTCTGTATTGCCATGATAGATACAAACGCCATTCGGCTGGTTTGCCTGCTCGTTCATCTCATAAACATTAGAGCCAATGCAGACCATATGGTTATACGTTGATTTTATAACTTTGATTCGCATGGTTTTGTCCTTCCGTTTTATTTACCGGAAATTTCTGTTGGCGGGAGTCAGTCAGCTTGAAAGTTGAAATAAAACCTTGGACTATGCTGGAACGTCAGCGATCCCTTAACGCCATCCGACTTGCGACGGACAACAATAAACGGAGCCATAAAACCGATTGCCTCAAAATCTTCAGACATTTGCTCGGTATCCCAAACCTGACCATGCTGGGCTTCAAGGGCTTCGCGGCTGCCAGGATCGGAGTTGATTTCAGCGACCATATTTCGGCGGATGTTTTCGGTTGGATCTGACATTGTTTATCCTTTCAGTTGCTTTACTTATTTGTTTTTTTTGTTGGCGGGAGTTATTCGCAATCGGAGAAATCTTCTCCCATTTCTTCTTCATCTGGATCCCAATCCGGATCGTCCATCGGATCGCAGGTCGGATCGGCCATCGAATCATCAGCGAGCCAGGGAAAAAGTTGGTCCTCTAGAAAAATGTCATCATCAATTTCTCTGTAATCTTGCGGCATTTTTGCCCTTTCTGTTGTTTTACTTATCGAAAAAAACTATCGGCTGGAGCAAAAACCGCCGCCGGGCCGAAACCCGGCGGCGGTCAACAAGTACTCAAACCGCTGTAAATTGCCGATGCGGATGCTCAATCTTGTTGACCTTCAATCCGCCCTTCTCTTGCAGGATCCGCTTTAGCTGCGCTTTGCTAACGCCTCGCAAGCTATGAAAGCTGATAATGAAAAGGTCGGCGGTCGAATCGACGGAGTAGCAATGGCCCCGCGGAACTGCTGATCCATCTTTTCTGACTGACGTTACTTTGTCTGGCATGTTGTTCATTGTCTTGTCCTTTCAGTTGTTTTATTTAGCGAATTTTTATTGCGTCGGGAGTCATCGAGCCATACAAATCGGCCCAATGCCATTTTTGATTGATTCGGGAACTGTCAGCCGCCGTCCGCAGATCCCGCAGCGACCTTCATGCAGAACGTCATAGCCCTCGGGGAACTGCCGATCATTCCAAATCATCGCCAGAACCCATCGTAGAACCTTAACGCTCTGAGCATCGTCTGACGCTCTACTTTTGGCGGTCAATCGAACGCTACCGTTTGTCGGATCGAACATGCCAAGATACTGATAATCAGAATTATTATCAGGTCCAGCAACCAAGCCGACAAAATAAACATCTAGCGGCTTGCCAGTTTGCTTATCTTTTGGCCTACTAATTTTGTAAGTAAAATGCGTCCCTTGCCCATTATCAGCCGTAAAAATTCCAGAGCCGCCGCTGATGAACTGTCGAGCATTTTCCTGATCGTTTTCAGACAGAATTGAATGACGTTCGATTGTAGCGGGCATTTTTTCGTCCTTTCGTTTGGCGTCGATTCTTGTAGACGAAAAAAATCTTATCGGGAGCTAAAAATCTCTATCGTACATTCCTGTCTGCGTTGCCGCATCTGGAACATGCGGCTCTGGATAATCGTCCTCATCGTCATCTTCATCAACGTCATACGGATCGACTTCACCATCATCCCCTAGAACCGTATCAGGCTCGATCCCTCGGCGTATCAGTTCTTCGCGGGCCTCATGGTACAGATTAACCGCTGTAATCTGGACCTCGCCTATCGAGTTTTCTTTACGATGGAGTTCAGCAAGAAAAACATTTTGGACTTGCATGTCTGTCAGAGTTGAGCAATAAGTTGGCATGGTTTTGTCCTTTCGATTTATTTAAGCGATAAAAGTTATCGCGGGAGTAAATAAAAATAGCGGTCAACCGCTCGGCGCTCAACTGCATATAGCAGGAGCAGCCGAAGCGATTGCCGCTGTATGCGAAGCGACTGGGCCCGCCAAAGCCATGTCGCAACGCGGTAGGGAGGAGGACAAGACCTCCCTGGGAGCAAATCTAATCGCTATGCGGGGTTGTCCTAACCCACTCATCCCATTCAGCTTCAAGTTGATCTTTTGTTGGCTTGTCGTCTGGCATCGTTATCCCTTTCAATTTATTTAATACATTTTCCTACGCTCGGGAGCAGTCTAACTTTGCCGCCCTACGATTCTGTTTTGTCGTCGGCCTACCGCCCCAGCTATCCGACCTAGCAAACAAGCCTTGCTTTCGATGATCGACAATATCAGCTTCAATCGTCCGATCTTTTTTTGTTTTTCTTTTCCGCTTACTCATGCCTACAATACATAATTTTTTGATCGGCCGGAGCAGATATAAAAAACGCCGATGAGCCTTGCGGCCCATCGGCGTATCGCAACCCCTTGCTATCTATTATCGACGGACTACATACGTCTGACCGCCGAACGTCATCGACTGCATACCGCCGACGCCATAC
>CEPX01197779.1_pt1 | contig 14185 bp, 16 predicted proteins | sample 361361 | NCBI WGS metagenome assembly CEPX01 (sample SAMEA2619974, study PRJEB7988) | marine metagenome | biome: marine biome (ENVO:00000447); feature: mesopelagic zone (ENVO:00000213) & marine oxygen minimum zone (ENVO:01000065); material: "saline water (ENVO:00002010), including plankton... | reverse complement strand
AGAATACCTACTCCTCATAGCAGGAGCCGTACTAGTAGCTGCAATTGTATTAGTATATATGGCTGGCATAGTTCCGCAGGCACAAAACAAGGCCAACGAGAAACTAACAAACTTTCTTGACCAGCTTTAAATAGGCTCCTGTGATTTTTTATTCTTTCCAACAATCTTGTATCGAGTAGAAGGGTCACGCATGGAAGAAAAAGCACAAGTTTCATTTGAATATCTCTTAACCGCACTATTTGGCATAATTCTTGCTATAGCTGCGGCGGTTCTAATTGATACGTTTAGGGGCATTGCCAGTGTTGCCCAAAGAAGAATACTTGATTATCGCGATTCAACAATAAGCTCTCTAACGCAGAGTTAAGGTGAGTTCATGTACTGGCCTATTTTTTTCTTTTTAGTTTCCTTATTGGGTTTAATAATAGCTTCTTACACCGATTTGAAAGAAAGAATAGTGCGCAACAAGCTATCCTATTCTCTTATTGCTTTGGGTTTGGTTGGGCACGCGGTTTTTGCATTTTTGGAATCAGACCCCATGATCTTTGTTTATTCTGCAGGATCTGCAGTAGTTGGATTTGGATTTGCATACCTTCTTTGGAAGATGGGTGTTTGGGCTGGAGGAGATGTAAAACTGTTCACTGGAATTGCAGCACTGAATCCATTCAATCCAAACATTCTGCTGTACTTTGGCGTTTCATTGTTTGGATTAAACCAGACTATTTCATTGCCAATATTTTTTCTGTCATTTTTCATGTTCTCGGTGTTTGCGGCACTACCCTATGGAATATTGATATCAGTACATGGCTTGCTAACTAGAAGCGATGAGAGAAAAAAGTTGGTTCAGGATTTGATTGGTAAAGCAGGGCAAACAATTCAAGGGAGTGCTGCGATTGTTGGCATAGCTTGGCTTCTCTCAGTTCTCGGGATTACCGAGTGGATGGTTTTACCACTACTGATTGTGATGGGGCTGATAAGGGCTAAGAGGATAAAAATACTTCTTGTTGCTGGACTACTTATTGCTAGCCTATATTCTAATCCAATTGATAACGGCGTGCTACTACTAACCCTATTTGGATTGTTCTTTGGACTGTATATTTTGATAAATCTTTATTCTGTTTCCAAGCAATTCCTGAAAACCGAGAAAAGGATAAGCGAGTTGGAGGAAGGGGATATTATTGCGGAATCTTTTGTTGAATCAAACGGACAAGTGCAAAGAATTGTTCCCCTTGAAATAAAAAGAATTATTAAGTACTTTACCAATAATAGATTGCAGGAATTGCTGCAGTACCTGCAGCCAAAAGGAAGAATGATCGCAAGCAGTAGAAAAGCTCGCGGAGTAACAGACGAAGAGCTGGAAGAATTAAACCGACTGGTAAAAGAAAGGAAAATACAGAACAGTGTTCTTGTGAAATTGTCAGCTCCGTTTGTGCCCGCAATGCTGATCGCCTACCTTGCATTAAATATTGGTGGAGATGTGTTATGGCTAATGGTTTTCTAAAAAATAAGCGGGGACAAATCTCAATTGAATTCATACTCATAATTTTGATCGCACTTATTTACATTCACAGTGTTATACAACCAACCGTAAACATTGCGGCTTGGAGCACAGAAGATGTTACAAGGCTTGGACAGGCCAAACTTGCAGCCCAGAAAATTGCTAGCGCGGTAAACCAAATGGCAATAAATCCTGCGGCTGGAAAAAAGACCATTTCTGTTTTTGTTCCAAAAGGTGGAACAGTGAGTTGCAGTGGAGTACGAATAAACTTCAGCGCACAAATGAGTAATTTGAGGGATCCCGAGCAGTGCCCTACCTGTGATCAAGGCTGTCAAGGAAAGCTGTGTAAAGGTTATTTGGAAATTGTTGGTGGAATTATACCTACTTGTAATTTTGGTGGCAATACTACGATAGTGGCAGACGATGAAACAGGCATTCTAAGAGACCTTGTAGTTGCAAAGAACAGCAGTGGAGCAATCAATGTTGACTATGCACAATAACAAAAAAGGCCAAGTTAGTTTTGAGATTCTGATGTTAACCGCGGTAATCTTGGCGACAGTTATTTGGGTTGGAAGTTACTATCTTTCAATTAAGGACAGCACGCTTGCACTACAAGTCACAAAGATTCATACCCTTGGAAAAATTGGAGCTAGCGGTGAAACTTATAAGATTGATAAAATAGATTTTATAGAAACCGAGGATGATAAGATAACTATTGAGATAATGACCTCGCCGGATGATTTTGATTGTAGTGAATTTGATTCAGTAGATCTTACTCAAATCATTCAGACCAATACTAAATACCTTACTGTCACCTTAGAAGTTAATGGCGCAAGTTGCTAATCGTTGTTTGTCGAATTAAAAACTATTTTTTAATCATTTGCGAAGCAAGCAACAATTAATATGCAAGAGAAACACCTGGCAATAATTGCGATTAGCTGTGCCACAATAGGGATTGTACTCCTGTTTATTTTGGAACAGTATATTGAGCCACAGAAACTTAGTGTTAGAGCACTAGAAGACAATCTTATAGGAAACAGAGTCGAGGTCAAGGGACGAGTGGATTGGGCATTGGAGAGAGAAAACTTTCTTCTCTTCACTTTGAATGATGGGGAAAAGATCAAGGCAATAAAGTTCAACCCTACTGAATTGGAAATGGAGTTGATAAGGAAACGAATTCCGGTAGTAGTTGTGGGAAAATTACAAGTTTATAAAAACGAGCTTGAAATTGTTGTAGAGGAGATAAGGAAATGGTAGTCGGGATCCTCTTCTTTGTGCTTATCGGGTGTGGGCTTGGAATTGTAACAGGCTTGGTGCCGGGACTACATGTTAATACTGTTGCCGTGCTTGCAATAACTTTTTTCCCTGGCTCTGGTTTTGAGCTCGTCGCACTTATTGGGAGTATGAGTATCGTGCACAGTTTTGTGGATTTCATTCCAAGCGTAATGTTAGGTATTCCAAGCCAGAATAATTTGCTGTCGGTTCTACCTGGACATAGGTTTTTCCTGAAAGGAAAGGGACATTATGCCATAGTGCTGACTGTTTGGGGCGGCATGATTGGGGGTTTGACCACAATCAGTATTTTCCCAATATTCCAAAGGTTTCTGCAAAAAAGTGTTGAAGATATATCCTTGGCGATTCCATTTGTTTTAACAAGCGTGCTAGTACTAATGATTTGGCAGGAAAAAACACTTAAGAAAAAAGCTTTTGCATTAGCTATAATTTTTTTGGCTGCAACACTCGGGGTAATATCACTTTCAACGGCGAGTAATATAAAGAATCCTTTACTTGTGCTTATCCTTGGTTTTTTTGGTTTGGCGCCAGTCTTACACAGCATCAAGAACAAACCGGTTGCAAAAGAGCAGGTTATTGAAAATAGAAGTGTGAAACAAAAAATAGTATTAGAGGGAGCACTGCTAAGCGCTTTAGGGGCAAGTTTTGTTGCAATGTTCCCAGGCATTGGACCAAACCAAGCTGCCCTAACCATAAAGAGTCTTGTGGGCAAAATAAGCTCGAGCTCTTACTTGGTAATAATTGGGGGTATTAATACTGCAAACATTTTTCTTTCGCTGGTAGTACTGTATACCCTGGGCAAAACAAGGACTGGCACTGCGGCTACAATAAAACAGTTGATGACCCTGGAATTTGAACACATGCTTGCACTGGCAGCAGTAAGCCTTATTGCAATCGGATTTGGAGCGGTTATAACAATAATACTTTCGAAGCGCATATTGCCATTTTTGATAAAAATGGACTACGGAAAAATAAATCTTTTAGTTGCTGCCGGTCTCGGGATATTAGTACTTTTTCTGTTAAATATGCTCGGGGTAATTGCGTTTACAATAGCCGCACTCATTGGATATGGGACAATTGCGCTTAACATAAAAAGAAGCCACTGTATGGCGTTTCTGATGGTGCCAACAATTTTAAGTTACTTAGCGATTTTGGCTAATTGAATTAACAATATATTATTTAGCATCTTACTATTATACACGCTATGTTAGAGTATATTACAAACAAAAAAATTGTCCTTTCAGGTATTCTACTCTTAATATGCACTATTGCTATCGGGCCGCTGCTTACTCAGATTATTGAAGCTTTCTTCCCAATTTTCTTTCAGAGTAAGATGGTAACTTGGTTTACGTTCATATATTCCTTTTACGAAGCAAGTATGCGCTTATCATTCATTACATTCTTTTTACTAATTACCGCCTGGTTTTTGTTTACCGCAAAAATAAGGGAACTAGAAATCAGACAAAAGATGGTTGCGACCGCTTTTATGGTTGCTTTTGGAATAGTTGGAACTGTATTGATGATTGACACTAATTTGTTTTATATTGAGGAATCGCTTATTGCGCCATTTACTACCTTAGTCTTCTTCTTTGCAGGAATTATGGCTTTGTATGCCGCCTTTAGGAACAAAGGAAAACGTGTAATGCTTTTTTGGATGATATTCACAGTATTGGCCTTTCTTGCAGGACTTGATGAAATACTTACCCTCCACGAAATCGCAGGCACTACAATTGAACAAACATTCGGTATAGCCCATGCTTTTACTGATTTAATTACATTAAGTGTTGCCACAGGATTACTTGTAGTAATTTATTTGCTGTACCGGCAGTTTAAGGAGGAAATAAGCGGTCCAAATAAGCTAATGCTGAAGACACTGGTGGCGAGTGCTGTTTTCTTTTTTGTGGCAATGGGATTTGACACATTTGATTTCATTTTTGAGATTGCGGCGAGAACTCTGGCTGAATTTGCCTCAACTCTTAGTCCTGGTTTAGTCTTTCCGCCAGCATTATTCATTTTTTACAATCCACACATACTTCTTAACTCCATCGAAGAACTATTCGAGTTTCTTGGCGCCATATTGTTGGCTATATCATTCTTATTTGGGATATTGGAAATGAACAACTTTCAGTTTCTTAAAAGAATTGAAAAAAGACCGATTAAATCCGTTGCATTTTCAGAAACTAGATTAAATTACTCGCTAATTATTTTGGCTGTGCTTAGTGTTTTGTTGTTTATTGTTACTCCCACAGCCATAGTAAAAAACAGTGAATATCAAACAACAGTAGTACTTGGACCATCACAAGGTTTACTGCATGCAGATGATTTATTCTTTGATGGGGAAATCGGACTTGTTATTGGGAATGAAGGAAGAGCCGAAGTAATTGTGTTTAAAGATGGACAAAGTAGGACTTTGTCTTTTCCCGAGCTTAAGGACACTGATAGTGTAACAGTGCATGAGAACAGGATTTTTGTATCAGACTCGAAAAGCGGAAAAGTTTTTGAAATAGAAGAAGAGGCAATTAAAGTTAAGGTTGAAAGTAGTGAGAATTCTTTTTTAGTACCGGAAGGAATAGTTTTTGACGAAGAAGGCGGCTTGTTAGTGTTAGATGAGTCCTTGAATCGAATAGTGCGGGTGAAAGATGGTTTGCGCGAGATTATTGCTTCTGAAGAAGATGGAATACTCGCCCCGGAAGGAATAGCAATTGGATTGGATGGAAGCATCTTCGTTACTGATGACAAACAGGGAAAAATATTTCGATTAAATGGAGAAGTTACGACTATTGCGTCAAGAAAAGATGGCTTGGTGAACCCTGAGGGAATAACCGTTGGCTCGAAAGGAAGTATTTTTGTCACAGACAATGGAGCGAGAGCAATATTTAGAATAAGGGATGGTAAAGTTGAGAAAGTCATTTCTTTCTCAGACAATTACGGGGATCTTCAGGGTATCGCAATAAAGGACGGTAATGAAATTTATGTGATCACTTCAGACGGATATGGTTCTCAAAGTTTTATGCCTTCATTTCTAATAAAGATTACGTCAATAGGAGGTGTGGAGTTTGAATAATCCTAAGAAGATATTTATTGGGCTTGTTTTTGTAGAAGTGTTACTTCTTGCACTTTTTATTTTCTCACTTGACTCAAGTATGATGCCCTTATTTCACATTGGATTGGAGAGAAATGTTCCAAGCACTTTTGCATTCTTTCAATTGGTACTTGTTAGCGTGCTGTTAGCAATGCTATATTTGAGGGAGAAAAACTTCTTTTTTATGAACTTTTCATGGATCGCGTTTTACCTTGCTTTAGACGAACTTAGTGCAATACATGAAAGATTAGGGCTTCTTCTGGGAGAACAGCTTATTGGTGCTTTTCCAAATAATGCGATGGTTAAATTACTTGAGGTTAACCCCCGTTTTGCCTGGCTAATAATATATGTGCCTGTTACAGCAATAATCTTGATTACTGTGGCAAGGTTTATGCTTGCACAAAAGAAAACCCACCCAAAAGCCATTATGCTACTTGCACTTGGAATTGGCATCGCCTTGCTTGGCGCAGTTGGATTTGAGTTGGTTGAAATAGCTATTAGGAACAGAATTGTTGAGATTCCTTACACACTCAGTACTTTGTTTGAAGAGGGTCTTGAAATGTTGGGTTTGAATTTTATCATATTTGGACTTTTAACTTATTGGGCAGGAGACAGAGAATGAAGATAAAGCGAGGGACTATTGAAGACCTTTGCGATGCTGCACGCAATGTTTACCCAAACGAATTTATTGCGATGATCGGTAGCAAAGAGAAGAATGGAGTTATCGATGAGATTGTGGTTTTACCGGCAACCTATGGAAAACATTTTTCATCCATTAGAATTGATTTGATGCCACTTGATGACAGCGTTATGGGTAGTGTGCACTCGCACCCAACTAGAAATAATTTTCCGAGCGGCGCAGACCTTAGAGTATTCAAGAAAACCGGGCAAATACATTTAATAATTGCCTATCCCTTTACTTTTGGAAGTATCGGGGTGTTTGATGCAAACGGCAAACCCCAAAAAATAGAAGTGGTTGAATGAAGAAGGTTATTCTTGTTATAAGGGACGGATGGGGTTACAACGCAAGAAAAACAGAGAATGCTATTTTGGCTGCAAAAACCCCAAACACGGATTCGCTAATGAAAGAGTATCCAAATACATTGCTGGAGTGTAGTGGAAAAGCTGTTGGGTTAAGTGACGGCTATCAGGGCAACAGTGAAGTTGGGCACCTTACTATTGGATCTGGAAGAATCATATTCCAACCAATGGAGAGAATTAATGCCGCAATAGCAAACAAAGAATTCTACAAGAACAAAGCGTTTTTGAAAGCGATTGATAATTGCCGGAAAAGAGGAACTGCCCTACACATTATAGGGCTGCTGCAAAGCGAAGGAGTTCACTCCCACGAACAACATTTATATGCTCTGCTTGAATTATGCAAGAAAGAAAAATTTGAGAATGTTTTGATTCATGTGATAACCGATGGAAGAGATGCTCCTGTAAACGACGGGATAAAGCACGTTGAAAATTTGAAGAAAAAAATAGTGGAGTCAGAAGTAGGTAAGATTGTTACACTTAGCGGGCGCTATTATGCAATGGATCGTGATAAGCGATGGGATCGAACAAAAAAGGCATATGACTGCATTGTAAAGGGAAAGTGCAGTGAAGAGTTTGAAGAGATTGGAAAAAAGATTCGTGAATTGTATGCAAAGAATGAAACTGACGAATTTATTGTTCCTGTGAAAACAACTGGCTATACTGGAATCAAAGAGAACGACTCAGTTATTTTCTACAATTTTAGGACGGATAGAACAAGGCAGTTGACGCAGGCTATTGTTGAAAAAGAGTTTACAGGATGGAAAAGAAAGCCTTTGAATGTTACATATATTGCAATGACTTCCTACTACAAACCAATGAATGCGCTTATCGCATTTGAAGACATTGAACTAGATAACATGCTTGGAACTATTGTTGGCAACGCCGGTTTAAAGCAACTCAGAATCTCTGAAACAGAGAAGTATGCACATGTTACTTTCTTCTTTAATGGTCAGATCGAGGAGCCAAATAAGGGAGAAGATCGTATTCTTGTTGAGTCCCCAAAAGTAGCCACTTATGATCTTAAACCCGAGATGAGTGCTTTTGAGGTAACAACTAAGCTTGTTGTAGAAATAAAGAAAGACAAGTATGATCTTATAGTTGTAAACCTTGTGAACGGTGATTTAGTTGGACACACAGGAATGTGGGAAGCATGTCTAAAGGCTGCTGAAACTGTTGATGGGTGTTTGGGAAAAATTGTTGGCGCCGGCCTGGAGAAAGACTATGTTACTTTTGTTTTTGCGGATCACGGAAACCTGGAGGACCAGAGTGAGAAGTGGAGAACCTCACACACTACAAACAACGTTCCTCTCATAATCGTTTCAAACGATGAAAAAATCAGAAAAACAAAACTGAAAAACAATAGAGGACTACGGGATATTGCACCAACAGTACTGGCCTTGCTTGAGTTGAAGAAACCAAAAGAGATGACTGGAAGAAGCTTGCTCTTATAGTAACACTAATTTTAAATAGGAAGAAAACCTAATAGTTAACAATATGCAGAAAGGGCAGGTAAGCTTTGACCTTATTCTAACAGTGATAATTGCGCTAATATTTATTGGTGGAATGCAAGTGCTAAACAGCCAAATGCAAGACTCGCAGAAAGTTGCGGCCGTGCGCGGGCAAGAGAGACTTATTGGATTGCATTTGTTCCACTTTGTTGCAAATGCAAGCAGCCTAAGTGATGCTGATGACCTTGAAATAAATTATACTACGCGGAAAATAATCGTGCCCGAAGAGAGCCTAAGACAGGAATGTACAGTAAACCTGGAGAATGAGAAGATTGATTACAACTTAAACGGAGTAGATGTTATTGTAGATATGGTTGGATTAAAGACCACGGGAATCGAAAGTGATGTGCCAAACAATGTCAAGTGTGGAGAAGTGTTGACAATATCGAAATCGAGTTGATTATATGAACAAGCGCGGGCAAATAATATCACTGGATTTTCTCATTTCTGTTGCAGCAATAACGCTGGCAATCGGACTACTTATACAGTTTAACGAACTGAAGGTTTACAATGAGAACGAGGAACTCAAATGGCTTGAGCTAAAAGAGGTTGCTGAAACCGCAGGGGATATGCTGGTCAGTCATCCGGACACAACATGCACTGTGAACGCAGGGTCATATTTTTTTAAGTTACTGAATTGTATTGATACCCAAACAATTGACACAGGCACAAAAACAAAGCTTGGTATTCCAAACGAATTTGATTTCTCAACCGTAATAGACGGAACTGATATTGGTGGAACAATTTCCGGCCAGGATTACTATGCGGTTCAAAGAACAATAGTATTTAACAGTGGACCTCTTACAAAGCGAGAGTTCAACGAGGGAACTTTTGATTCTGGGTCTAGTCCTGTGCAAGTAACCTTAATGGTGTGGAAAATATGAATAGAGGAGTGATTTTTAGTTTGGACGCGGCACTTGCGCTGATTGTTGTTATGGCAATGGGAACCTTGCTCATGCTTTCCTTTCAAAACACCGGGTCAACAGCAGACGGATTTAGGGAAAGCGACAGGATTGCAAGCGACTCGGCAAAAGTAGGATTATATCTTGATAAAAGTGCAAGTGAGATGGGACTTTCAAGTTTTATTTCCAGGGATGCTAACTTTGGAGCTTGCGCAATTGTTTATGAATATGGCACAATCAGGGTTGATGTGTCAAGAGCGACGGTAGTGGAGACAACTTATTGTAAGGGGATTTGATGAGGCGGGGAATTTATAGTTCAACAATAGCGCTTACCGCACTTGTGCTTGCAATAGCCCTTATTGCCACAACGAGTGAGAGACTCGCTCTTGAAGAAAAGAGTGTTTACAGCGATGTTTTGCTCGAGGTTAAAGGGCAGTGGCAGAATAGTGCACGAGTACTTGACAAGGCAGCGAGCGATGCAATTGCAGATACTATTGTGGATGAAAGCTGCGCCTACAATCCAGATAGTGTGGATAACACAGCAAGACAATATTTTTCACAAACACTGAATGAGCTGTGGAATGGAACTTGTAGTTTAACAAGCCTTGTGGTTAGTGGGTCGGTGGATAACATCGCGGTTACGACAACGATTTCCTGCTCAAAATATTTGGGAAGCGAGTTTGATGTTAGATATGATAAAAAAGCGATTTTCAGTAAAGATGTTGATATTACCAACATCAGTCCATGCAAATTTACTGTAACAGACATTGCTTCAGGAATAGTGGAAGTCGATTATTAGCGGCTATGATCATTGATAATAATAGTTTCCTTTCTTTTTTTGCTCAACGTCTTTTTGGCTACCGAGCTTGTTTGCTCTTGGTCTACCCGTAGTTGGGTCTCGCCTGAACGTAATGTTCATTTCACGCAGGAAACGATTCATGCCCTCCTTTTTCTGGAGGGGTGCAGAAGCTATCCCGTGCTTTGATGGTATGCCTGAGAAAACAATTAGCGAATCGCTTACATAGTCCTGGAATAGAATGTCGTGGTCAACAACTATTGCAATTTTTTCTTTTACGTCAACAACACTTTTTATTGCGTCAGCAACCCGAAGCCGATCTTCAATATCAATGAAAGCTGAGGGTTCATCCAACAGCATGAGGTCGCTCTCAAGAGCAAGGTTGTAGGCAATGCTGACCTTTTGTAATTCCCCGCCGCTCAACTCATCTAGACGATGTTCAAACAGTTTTTTCACATTAAGCCTTCGCTCTATTTCTGTTTCAAACAAGTCCTTGTCAATCCCACCTGCAAAAAGGTCTTTTACAAGTTTTCCTTTTTGAGGCTTGAGGTACTGTGGCTTGTAAGATATCTTTAAAGCAAAGTCAATTTTAGTGTTATCGGGCTTGAGTTCTGATGCAAACATTTTGATTAGTGTTGTTTTTCCTATCCCATTTGGGCCAAGCGCACCGATTACTTCCCCCTTAACCAGTTTTCCTGCTTCAACCTCTAGTTTGAATTCACCCAAGTCTTTTTTCAGAGCAGGATAACCTGTTGAAACGCCGACAGTGATTTTGCGTTCTGCTGCTCTAATATTGAAGTGCAATTCCTTTGACCTGAATCTAACATTCTCGTCTTTTAAGAATCCATCCAAGAATTCGTTGATTCCATTGAGAGTACTTTTTGGGTTCCCAACAATACCATAGACTGATTGTTCGCCATAAATTACATAAATGTAGTCACTTAGGTAATCGAGCACTGCGAGATCATGCTCTACCAATACAATTTGCTTGTTGTTCAAGGCTAAGTCGCGAATAAGTTGGGCCACTCTTAGCCTCTGCCTTATATCAAGATACGAAGAGGGCTCATCCAAAAAATAGATATCTGCGTCTTTGAGTAAAGCAGCAGCAATCGCTATTCTTTGCAGTTCTCCGCCAGAAACATTCTTAATGTCATGATCTAAGATTGAATCTATCTCAAGCTCTCTTATGAGTTTCTCGGTTTTGTCACCACCAATTTTTTCTAGAAGGGACCTAACTGTTCCATTAAACTTATCAGGAATGATGTCAACATTCTGTGGCTTGTAAGAGAGCTTTAAGTTTCCCTTTGAGAGTTCGGTGAAGAATGCTTGCTCTTCTCTGCCTCGAAAAAACTTGATTACACCCTCATAGTTTGGCTCGGAGTCAAACTTTCCGAAATTTGGAATGGCATTTCCTGAGAGAATATTCAAGACAGTGCTTTTTCCAATTCCATTTCTTCCAATAAGACCAATTACTGAATTCTTTTTTGGAGCAGGCAGGCCATATATCCTAAAAGAGTTCTCGGCAAACTGGTAAAGTGGCGTGGTGTGCTTTTCGCTGACAAGATTAATTACATCAATGCAGGAAGCAGGGCATTTCTTTGGACAGATACCACAGGCAATACAGAGTTCCTCGCTTAGTATTGGCTTGTTGTCTTCCCCGAGAATAATGCATTCTTTGCCTGTTCGATTGACCGGGCAGATGCCTCCGCAAATGAAAGGGCAGCCCTCGCCATTGATACATTTTTCTTTGTCTATTACAGCAATCCTCGACATTATAGAAAACCCTCTGGATACCCAATAAGTATAATACAGCTAGTGATTTATCTATTTTTGGCTGAAAAAGCATTTAAAACTGTTTAGATGCCTCAAATTATTCATGCGGATTCTTAAAATAGACAAGAGAAACCACACGGTTAGAGTAATGCCTGAAATACATGATGATCTCTGGCATTTGGAACGCGTACTGGAAAAAGGAGACTTGGTTAGTGGTAGCACTGACCGCAAGATTAAACCAAAGGAGCAGGGCGGCAAAATGGAGAGAAAGAAACTCTTTTTGGATGTGGAAGTCGATAAAATTGATTTTCACAGGGAAACTGGAAACCTCCGCATTACCGGCCTAATCAGGGGGGGAAAGCCGGCTGAATTAATTGAAATGGGGGCATCCCACAGTCTGGAACTTGAGCTTGGAAAAGATGTAAATATTAAAAAGAAGGAGCTAAAGGGCTTCCAGATTGAAAGGCTTGAGAAAGCGCAGAAAGCAACAAAACAGGGAAAAGTCCTGCTTGTTGTTTTGGATGATGAGCGCGCAGACCTGGCTTTTTTGAAGGAATTTGCATTGGAGAAAAAAGGGACTATAAGAAGTGGCAAGTCGGGAAAGAGATTTGAGAGTGTGAGCACAGAGAATGATTACTTTAAACAAATTCTTGACAGGGTTGTGGAACTAAAAGCAGATAGAATTATTTTTGCGGGTCCTGGTTTTACAAAAGACTCTTTCAAGAAATGGGTTGAGGAAAAAAAGTTTAAAACCAGCTCGCACTTTGTGGCAACAAACAGTACCGGAATTACTGGATTGAACGAGCTTGTCAAGGGAAGCGCGATAAAGAACATTGTGCAGGAAATGCAGTTGGTAAAAGAAATTCGCCTTGTTGAAACACTTTTCGAAGAACTGGGAAAGGACAATGGGCTTATAGCCTATGGTTTGGAGGAAGTGAATAAAGCCATAGACTTTGGAGCAGTAAAAGACTTGCTTGTATGTGATGATTTCATGCTTGAAAACAGAGAGGAAAGCGAGGGAATAATGCAAAAAACCGAGAAGATGAAGGGGAACGTGCATCTTCTTGATGCAGGTAATGACGCCGGAAAAAAGCTTGCCTCCCTTGGCAGAGTGGCTGCACTACTCAGGTTTAAAATAGGTTAGCAACACAGATTTTTTGTGGTGGGCCTCTTGGGAGAACTACAAGAGAAATGTGGAATAGCTGCGGTCTCCCTACCTGAAAAAAGTGATTTTACACAAGACGACTTGGTGCGAAATCTCTACAAGATGCTGTTAAGACAACAGCACCGTGGGCAATTGAGCGCAGGAATAACTACTTTTAACGAAAACAGGCAGCAGATACTTGACACTTACAAGGAACTGGGTTCGGTTGCAGATGTATTCAGAATAAACCACCCTGCAAAGAAGGACAGCATAATCAAGGGTTATTCCGGAACAAAAGGAATTGGCCACGTGAGATACGCTACTTCTGGAGAATGCGAGAGAGACGACGTTCAGCCATTTGAAAGACATCATGGGCGAAGATGGAAGTGGTTTGGCTTTGCTTTCAATGGAACCATAGCAAATTTTGTTGATTTGAAACGCGAATTACTTGACTCCTCATACCACTTGGTTAGGCATAGTGACACAGAAGTTCTAATGCATTTTATTTCAAAAGAATTTGTTGGAAAAAAAAGAAAGGGGTTGGATGAGGTTTTTGGAAACCTAAGCACTATTCTTGACGGGGCATACAGCCTTACTTATTTGAACGCCGAGGGTCAGATTGCAATGATAAGAGATCCTATTGGATTTAGGCCAATGTGTTATCTGGAAAAAGATGGTTTCTTTGCTGGTGCAAGCGAGAGTTGCGCACTTGCACCATTCTCCGAGAATGGAATAAAAGATGTGAAGCCAGGTGAAATGATTCTCGTCGAGAATGATTCTGTGGAAGTCAAACGATATGCAAAGAATGAGAAAACTGCACACTGTATGTTTGAATGGGTATACTTTGCAAATCCATCTTCTACAATGGAACAGCGAAATGTCTATGAGGTCAGATGGAATCTGGGAAAAGAACTTGCAAAACATGAGACCCTTAAAACAAACAAGGACGACTTTATTGTTGTGCCAGTTCCTGACACTTCCAAGCCAGCAGCAGATGGTTATGCAAACGAACTCGGCTTGGTTTCAATGGAGGGATTGTTGAGGAATCGTTATATTGGCAGAACTTTTATTGAGAACGGATCTCGCTATGACATGGCGAAAGAAAAGTACAGTATAAACAAACGCATTGTTAAGGGTAAAAAAGTTATTCT
>CEPX01186644.1_pt1 | contig 14187 bp, 18 predicted proteins | sample 361361 | NCBI WGS metagenome assembly CEPX01 (sample SAMEA2619974, study PRJEB7988) | marine metagenome | biome: marine biome (ENVO:00000447); feature: mesopelagic zone (ENVO:00000213) & marine oxygen minimum zone (ENVO:01000065); material: "saline water (ENVO:00002010), including plankton... | reverse complement strand
AATTCTACAGATAATAAATTCCAAGGATACGCTAATGGTGCATGGATTGATCTCCATTAGCATTGAATAAATTATGTCAACAGAAAGTTATATAGGAAAATCACCGACATATGGTATTTTTCAAAGACAGGAGTTTACAGCGACTGGAACAGGTTCACAAACAGTAGCTTTAGATTATGCAGCTGGTGATCCTCAACAACTTTTAATTTTTATTAATGTTACTCCTGGTTCCGGAGGTGTGGTATTAGATCCTGTTGGTGACTATACATTAGATTCTCTTGGAACAACTTTAACAATTACAGCTACAGGTTCGGGTGATGCTTGGATTATTTGGTTGGGGCATAAAATAACAGGCCCCAGATTTTCTACAAGCCACATTACAAGTTTGCCATTATTATCAGCTCCAGTAGCAGCTGATGAATTTGTAATTTATGATAATTCTGAAACAAAATTAAAACGAATATCTTTTGCAAATATAGAAGCTGCATTTGGGACGGCTCTCACGTTAGCAGGTGATGTTGGCGGAATACTTTTAGCTACTGTTATTCAACCCGATTCTGTAACATATGACAAGATGCAAGACATAGTAACAGACAATCGGGTACTAGGTGCAGTATCAGCTGGAACAGTAACAGAGACCCAAGTAGTCACCGCTATGATTGCAAATGATGCTGTAGGGTCTAATCAATTGGGATCTGTTGTGAGATTAGATATAAAAAATTCTGCAGGTGTTACAGTTAAAACTATATTTGGAGCGGGGGTATAATGGCCGGTGATGCTTATCTTGGTAATAGTCCCCAATATGGTTTAATACACAGACAACCATTTTTTTCTACTGGTAGCACTAATACCATATCTTTAAATTATCCTATAAGACATTTTAATGATATTTTAATTATCATTAATCGTACTTTTATTCCTATTGATGAATATTCTTATAATGGTGCTGCTAATAGTATTAGATTAACTACCGCACTTGTTGGCGATGGCTATATTATATATTTAAATACTTTAACGTCAGGGCCACAATTTAGTGAGTCAATGATTACGGAACAACCTGTATCGCCGCCAATAATGGATGCAGCAGACACAATGGTATGTACTGATACAGCTGGCACAAATGAAGCTAAAAAAGTGACATATAGTGGTTTTCTTGCTGCAATTAATCCAATTTTATATGGCCATGTAGAAAACCCAGCGGGATCGAATAATATTAAAATTGATACAGTAACATATGATATGATGCAAGATATGCCATCGAATAGAATATTAGGCGCTTTCTCAGCTGGAACGATAACAGCAACAAAAGTTTTTCAAGGCATGTTTGAGGATAATGCAGTTGATAAAACAAAATTAAATAATGCTAATGCTTTAGTTATATCTGATTCTTCCGGAACTCAGTTATTTACATTGTATGGTTCAAGTGTATAGAGGAATTTTTTACAATGGCTATCAGAACACCGCTGTTTACTGATCCTACAGATTTAGGTGGAATCGAAGGTGCAAACAATCTTAAAGAATTTAATTCAACCCAAATAGATTGGTTAATTTACCAAGTATTGATGGCATGGGCTGGAAACCCAGCTGTTAGTTTATCAACAGTTGGTTCAGGAGGTACTTTCCTACCTGGAGGTATGCAAGATACTCGGCTGCAAGCTGGCGCAGGCAACACACACATTTCTTCCTTTGTGCCGCAGGGCAGCTGTGATCCAGTTTCAGATGTGACTGTAAACTATGAAACTATGAATATGTCGGTAGCTACTATAGGAGGTGTTGCTGATACTAATAATTTAAGATATCCTGTTTATTACGATGATGGTTTGGATAAAATTCTATTAGAAGATGTTAATGATTATGTGTTAATGGAAGATGGTGATATAGTAAAATTAGAAGAAGATTCTTATCCAGCCTTACAAGCTATGTCACAGCAAGATATGTTAGATACTTTTATATATCCAGCAATTGATAAGTTAACAGCTGCTACAACAACAGATGAGCAACAAGGTACATATTTTATTAGCACAGTAAGTACTAGTATAGCAGGAAGTACAATTGTATCAGCGACTCCAATATTCCGAAATACGTTATCGGATACAGCTGCTTATCTCGCGGCCGATATCCCAGAAGCTCAAGATCAGCCTGATCCAGCTAGTGTAGATTATTTTTTGTGGAGAATAGATCAGACAGGAACACCTCCAGCAGGCTCAGAAATTCCAGTATATGCTGTAGATTTAGCTCCTGGGTTTGTAGATATACAGGATTATGATAGTGGAGATTGGGAAACTATATTGTCTGAGCTAGTTAGATGGTGTGCTGTTAATGATACGAATGGATATAAAATAACATATGCAATTAATCCTGTCTCAGGAGGAGTGGCAAGAGGCTCAACAATGATTAATACCAAATTAGATTCATCTAGTTATAATACGTTACAGGTTGGGCCCGACGATTATCGAGCTCAAATATTTCCAGCAGGAACAGAAACTACAATAGGCGATTATACATTGAAAATTATTAAATTTTAAATATATATTATTAGGAGAAAATTATTATGGCCATATTTACCGGCAAAATTGAAGATGCTTATTATATTAAGCCCGATAAAAGCTTAATAGAGATTATATATTCTCAAGATTCAGATGTACACCAATCTCACGCTCTTTTCGTTGATTTTGACCATCCAGATTTTAAAGATTTGCTTGATGAAATTAGTTTAGACCAAATCGAAAAGAATACCAAACAACGACATAAAAAACAATCCAAAACATTTGGTAATGCTCTTAATTCAGCTGTGTCTGAATATCTGGAAGTAGAATTAAAGAGCCGAAAAGAAAAAATAGAAAAGGAACTTAAAGATTTTAGAGAATCTTGGTTTAAGGAAAGAGAAGAAGAATATACAAAGAAGTATGGCAAATCTGCTGAAGAACATCAAAAAGTGATGGACAAACAACAGAAAGAAATAGAAAAACAACAGAAAGAAATAGCGGAAGAATGGGATAAATTAAAAAAAATTTGGAGTGAAGCAGAAACCTCTTGGGATAATGCTAAAAAAACTGAAATTAAATTAAAACGTGCTTGGGATGAAGTGAAGGTAAGTGAAGATAGCTCCAAAAAACTTTTTGAGCAAGCTGAAGCTTCTTGGGATAAAGCTAAAGAGTTTGAAAATAATTTAAAAAATAAACATGAAAAAACATTAGATAATTTGGAAAAAGTAGCTTTAAATTTTGAAACTTACTTAACAGAACAAGCTCAAAAATTTAAAGAGTCTTTCAATGTCGATAAAGAATTATCTAAAGAGGATATAGATAACCAATACCGGCAAATGATAGATCATTATGAAGAATTGCAAGCACAAACAAAAAATTTAAAGGAGAATATTGGTTTTAATTATCCTAATTACATAAATGACCTTTTATATAGAACCACTCAAAAATTAATAGAAGGTCAAGAACAGAAAGATATTGCTGGAGAAATTGTTAAAAATATAATTCAAAGTAATACTGTTGCTGCTTTAGCTGCACATAAAAAAATTGATTCTAACCTTTTAGAAGTTGTTATGGATGATGAATCTGAAGCTGCTAAAGAAGAATTATTTAAATTGAAATTAGCTATTTTTGAAATGGAAGAAGTGAAGAAGAATAAAAATAAAGAACAAAAATCTAAAATCAGAAAAGCTCCAACCAAACTTAAAGTGCTTGCCGAATTTGATAAGTTAAATGTATAATGTTTATTGTGTTAAGTGGGGTGATAAGTATAACCGAGATTTTGTAACACGTTTAAAAGATAACGTAGAATCTAATACCACATTAGATATAAAATTTTGGTGTTATACTGACCAACCAGAAGAAGATTATGATATACCTGTTAAGTATCCTTACTTGAGAGGTGTATGGCATAAACTAGCTCTTTTTGAATTTACTGGACCATCTATCTTTTTTGATTTGGATGTTGAGATAAAAAAGAATATAGATTTCTTGTTTACAGATTTTCAAGAATTAACACTGATAGATGCATCTAGGTGGAAAGCAAAACGATTTTTTGATAAAGATATTTTTCGTTTTAGGTTATATAATGATTCTAGAGTTAATAGTTCTTTTATGAGATGGTATGATTCTAGGTCTATCTTTAAAAATTTCTTATCCAATTGTGATACTCATTTACGGTTATATGAGGGTATAGATAGATTTATCTATAATGAAAATATACCTTATAAACTTTTAAAAGATGTTAATGTTGCTAGTTGGCAACAAGAGGAGTGGTCGGATAAAGCTTCCATCTTTTTATGGAACCAACGTTATGATTGATTTTGAAAACACAAAAGTATTACAAGAATTAATAAGAAAATATCCAGGCCGGGTATTAGATTATCTTAATAGTTGTAATGAGACACAATGGTCTAGTAAAAGTTGGTTAGTTGAAGAATTAAACTTATATCTTTTTAAACATGGCAAACGAGAAGGTGGATTTAGTATAGCTGTTTTGGGTGGTTGGTATGGATTGTTATCTCATATACTAGCAGATGAGTTAGGAGTAGATATAGAAAAAATAATTTCTTTTGATATAGACCCTATAGCTGGTGAAATTGGATCTATGTTATGTCCAGATATAGTGAAGTTTGAAACAAATGATGTGGCTAAAATAGATTTGTTTTATGATGTGATTATAAACACATCAACAGAACATATGGAACAAGAAATAATAAATCAGACAATAGATACAGCTGGGTCTGGAACTATATTTGTTCTACAAAGTAATAATTTCTATGGTTTGCAAGAACATATAAATTGTTCGGAATCAGAAGAAGAATTTAATAATAGATACCATTGGCACTTTGATGAATATGTTTCTTGGACAAAACCGTGGCCTACTTCTATGGGAGACCATGAAAGATATATGTCATTTGGAATTAAAAAATGAAAATAAAAGTTTTAGATAAGACTGTTGATTTTTTTGAACATGATGTTGGAAATAAATCACAATTAGCTGTAAGTTCTTCTAGTGGAACAGATTCCACTATAGTGCTTTACTTAACAGCATTGTGTTTTCCTAATAGAAAAATTATTCCATATCATATAGAAGAATCTCAATATCCGGACCAAAAACCTAATCTATTAAAAATTATTGATTATTTTAATTCAATATTACCTACAAAAAATATAGATATTTTAATTAGTGATTGGGTTGATTACTCAGCTCCTGATTCTAAATGGAGATTAAAAGCAATTGAAACCCCTGGTGAATTGCCACCAAGACCAAAAGGTAATATAGGACAAGCTAAAATTTTAGCATGTCACCATTATATACGACAAAGATTTATCAATGGTGATTTTGATTATATCGTTTATGGTTCTACTTCTAATCCTCCAATTGAAGTATTGAAAGAGTTAGCTTGTCCTTATGAGGAAAGAAGAAGTAGACGAAACGCACCTGTTATTGATACAAATTTTTATTCTCCATTTTATCATATTGATAAAAGTTATATTGCTGAAATGTTTAAAGAATATAATATAATGGATGTTTTTCCTTTAACAATATCTTGTATTGAAATGAGGCCCGAATTCAAAAGGCCGTGTAAAGAATGTTTTTTCTGTAATGAGAAAAAATGGGCATTTGGTATGTATGATGGCGGTATGAAATGAAACGGGTTGTGTTTTCAGTTTATATTGATTTGCCTGAATATGATGATGAATTATATGCTGCTGGCAATTTTGATAAAATTAAAGAGTGCCGTGATATTATATGGCGTAATCAGGAAGACTATGCATGGAAGTGTGATGCTAACTATGTTATAATTAACCGTGATGCTCCGTGGTTCAACGAACTTTATCAGAAATTAAAAAATATAGATCCAGAAGTAACTCATTACCAAACAATTAATAATTTTAAAATACTATGTTTAGATAAACTTAAATATGATTACGACGAAATACTATATCTGGATTCTGATGTTGTAATAAATACTGACGAAAATATTTTTGAGGAGTTTGATTTATCTAACGGTATATGTTTAGCGCCACAAAAATTCCATTATCTTAAAGAATTTGAGGAAAAGAAATTACATTTTCTTCCCAACAGTAGACACCCTATAACAAAATATATGATTACAAAGGAACTATTAGGTGTTGATGGGTTCAAGCCCGAAATATGGAATACTGGGACAATAGCTATCAATAGAGATCATGTAGATAAATTAGATTATTTTGGAGAATACTTTGTGCCCATGTGTAAAGATTTGGTATGGAAAAGAACTTTGGGCAAATATGGAAAGAATGATATTAAACAAAGTTTCAGTATAAACAATGAATCTATAATGTCATACTTAACCTATAGTAAAAATATAAATGTTCACATTATGGATGATAGTTGGCATCATATATATGACCAACAGAGAATAGGCGACCTTAATTCGGAGGCTCGTATGATTCATGTTATCAATAAAAGGTTTGAAGATGTATTATGACTTACCAAATACTTTCACAAACCAGAACGGGATCTCATTATCTTTATACTTACACTAAAACAGATATTCATATTGGAGAATAAATTAGATGAATAAGAAATTAGTATATAGTCTTTATATAGATATTCCTCCTGATGAGGTTGATGAACAAAAACCCTACTCTTGGGATACTATTAATAAAAGTGAACGAGCACGCTTAGAGTTTAAAAAATATGCAGAAAAATTAAAAAAGGCTCAAATAGAATATGCTAAAGAAATAGGAGCTGATTACATTCTTTTTGGTGACGATATACAATATAGAAAATTTTATGATTGGTTACACGAACTGCAACCAACAATGTCACACTATGATATTTTAAATTTTTATAAGATTTGGTTGTTTGTAGAAAACGCTAAAGAATATGAAAAGGTATTATATTTAGATTTAGATGTAATACCAAATACAACGGAAGATTTTTTTGATGTGTGGAATGTGGAAGATACTGTTTGTTTAGCAGATTCGGAAGAAGATGCTCGTTTTAATTTGATGATTGGAAGAATGGACTCACACGATAACAGAAATCCTATATCCAAATATTGGAATGCTCATGCTATGTTAACCTATAGAGATTATGAAGCTTTGGATGTTAAAGCTTGGAATACAGCAATCATGGGCGGTACAACAAATTCAATATCGAACTTACATTATTTTGATGACTTTGAGAATTTGATGGAGTACATGAAAGAACTCCAAGATGATGAATATAGTATGTACCCTATAGACATAAGACAGAATTTTGGTTTCGATAATGAAACTGTTTTTGGATATAGAGTTATTGAGAACAATGTACCTATTACCCTTTTAGATTATAATTGGCATGCTAGGATTTTAAAAATAGATGAAGAATTAGATCCCGATGTTAAATTATACCACATGATTAATAAACGTTTTGATATGTATTGGCCTGATGAAAATAATAATAGTTAGAATAGGTAATAAGTATGGTCCAGAATATGAAACCTATCTTGAAAGTAAATTAACAGATTATGAAATTGTTTGGATAAAAGAGCCTATACAAGAGGACATATGGTATCAATGGAATAAAATGGCGGCCATGAATCTAGATATTGATGAACCTGTTTGTGTTATGGACATTGATATTCTTTTGGTAAATGACTATAAAGAAGTGTTTGAGTATCCAATAGAACACGGTCAGTTTCTTGCTATGCCTAGTTGGTGGGGTGGTGCTCTTAAAGCTGATTATAAAATTAATGGTGGGTTCTTTAAATACTATCCTAAAGATTGTAAATATATCTACAAAGCTTTTATGATGGATCCTAGACACTGGCAATCTTGGTATATTAAAAACGGAACAACAATAGGGCCAGTAAACGGCGAACAATATTTTGTAGAAGATTTTGTAAATAAAAGATTAGAACTTATTACCTTTCCAGATTCTTGGGTTACTAGATGGTGTGATGAAGGTGTTGAATGGCAAACGAATATTACTAAAAAATATAATAAACAAACGGGCAATGATTATGTTTATTTGGGAGGAGAATTTCATCCAGATATAAAGATGGTACACTTCACACGACCTGAAAATAAACCGCATGATTGGATAGATTATCATTCATTTCTTTAGTAATTTATGGTGATGTGAAAGTTCTTCTATGGCTATAAGAAGTGTCTTTACAATATCTTTTACAAACTCCAGGAGCATTTTCTGGATCATTTATTAGAGTATTAAAAAAACTCAACCATTCGTCTGATAGTATAATATCTTCAATACAATTTATATTATCTAATTTTAATTTTTCTTGAAATAAAAAATCCACTTCTTCCATATTTTTTTTGTTTCTAGAACTGGTAGCAACATTAGATGGTTCACACCAACAACAGGGAAGTAAATATCCTTGTGTACTATGACCTAAATCTTTTCCCTCTAATATACATTTAGGTTCTAAAGTAGAACTAGATGTTATATCTACAAATTTTTTAGAAGGCTTATATTTATTTGCAACACTGTTCCATCTAGAGGTATGCATTTCTAAAAATATCATTCCATTATCATTAGCTATTTGTTTGGCTTCTTCTGTATGGTTTTCATTATAATCGAATACAATATATTGCCATATTACTTTAACATTTTTGCTAACAGCAAATTTCATAATTTCAAATAATTTTTCTCCATTTTGATTTGTTCTATATTGATGGCTTTCGTTGGGTAGGCCATCTAATGCAAAAAACCAATCGTATTCTGGCTTATTAGCTTCAAATGCCTTTTCATACCAAGATATAGGTTTGTGTGAAACTGCTGTATGAATGCTAGCTTGTTTATTTTGTATCTTTACTAGTTTTAAAAACTCTATGAATTTGGGATGCATTACTGGGTCAGATACTTGGCCACAAAAGTTTATTTTATCAAACCAATCTAAAATCATTTTAAAGTTTTCTAATGATAAATCTCCACCTGGAATTTTTAATCCCAATTCTTTGTAACGGTGTCTCATGCAACCTTTACAATTTAGTGTACATCTATGAGATATATCTAAATTTATATCTTTTCTGAAGAGAGCTTTATTTAAAGTGTCGTTAATCATAAATCATCCAAATCGGGCCACAGTTTTGATATATCTGTTTTTCTAACAGCATTAAGTTCTGATAGATATTGTTTAATGTCATCTTTATTTACTGGTACTCTTTTTAATTCAGTTATAAGACGATTACCAGAATCGCCAGTGCCGTGTTTAGTGAATTCACTGGACACCTTATGGAAGTTTTTCATTATAGTATTTTTATTATTTGAATTTCTTATAGATAGAAAATATGGATAGTATACGATAGAACAAAAGTCCAAATCTAAATCGAAGTTGTCCTTATAATATTTTTTTATTTCTTCAGAATCGTTTATATTTAATATTGAGGCTGTGCAATTTAAACCGCTTATCCATTCTTTATAAAGTTTTAAATTAGATTCAAATTTTTTAACGTTTATTGGATATCTTATCCAAGCTAATTTATCTCCGTAATGGTCACAAGATACAGCAAGACCAACATTTTTAAATTTTAATATTACATCAGAAGTAAATTTTGTATAGTCCATAGCAGTTAAATTTGTATCAAAACTAACTCCAATTTTACTAGCATCTTCGTCGGAAATTTTATCTAAAAAACTCCACATTCTAGGTAATAAAAATGGTTCACCTCCAGTAAATTTTATTGAAGAAACTCTGTCTATATTATCAAGAACGTCTTTTATAGTTTTATCGTATTGTTCTTTCTTTATAGGTTTATCGTTACCACCAAAGTAATTATTTTTTAATAATGATAATTCTTTTCTTCTTGTTGAAGAATTGTGAGGCATACACATATAACAGGTTAAGTTACAATGACTACCAAATACTCTTAATTTTAATTCTATATCTCTAGGTTCAGTTTGTATTTTATTAAACTCTCTATAAGATACTCCTCCTCTCTGTTCTATAGAAGTACACAAATAACATTCTGGAATATTTTTACCATCTAACATTCTACTTCTTATTTCATCCATCTCTGGCGAAAGATAATATTTAAAAGGAGTTGTTACTGTAGAATTAAATATAGGTTTATCTTCATTATCCCAATCGTCATCAAATGGAAAAGCATGACAACAAAGCCTATACCTACCTTTGCTGTCGCAATAGATATGGTCGAAAGCCCTTTTACAATAGCTTTTATTCATATAAATATTTATGTGATATACCTGAAAGATTATAATGAAGAATTATTAGATGATGTGAAGTATCTTACTTCCGAAGCAGAAAAGGATAAAAGAAATTTAGCTAAAGATAATTACACCGAATCAAAAATTCTATTTCATATTTCTAATAGGTATGAAAATGGAAAGTTTTCTATATTATATGATAATGACAAACCTATAGGATATGCTGGAGCTTATAAACATACTGATGATGTATTAATATGTGGAGTTCGTTTATATATTTTGCCTAAATATAAAGCTAGAAGTTTATTTGGGAATTCTATATTGCCTTATCAAATGGAGTATGCTAAAGATAATAATTTTAAATTTATTTGGCTAACCTTTAACGAATATAATACTTGGCTTTATAAAGCACATCAACGTGTAGCAGAAGGTAAAGGAACTATATTCGGACATAAACCCAATAGAAAAATATTTGAAAGGGCTCATTTTTATACAGAAGAAAAATATATCCGACAAACCTGGCAAAAGGTTATTGAAATTGAAATATTATGAATTAGAACCTGAAGATAATACATTTAAAACTATATCTATACAAACAACATATCAATGCCAATTGGCATGCTCTAATTGTTATCTAGGAAATATGTTAAATGATCCTAATATACCTAATGTAGATGTTGAAAGATTTGCAATAGATAAATAGTGAGAGGAATATTATGCAACCGTTGATACATTCAGTACCCATTGAAAAAACCCCATACGAACAAGGAGTCTTTCCTGAAATTTTTATAGATGTTATGTGGCAATGTAATATGTCATGTAATATGTGTTACTCAGATTCTCCTGGTCCTAAATTTCCAGTAACTACTACATCCATGAATAAGGATTTGGATTTAGATTACTATGAGGACCTATGTGCTAGATTGCCAAGGCCGGTTCTTATGATGCTTGTTGGAGGTGAACCCTCAATAAGTAGAGATATTTTTAAAATTTTAGAAATAACTTACAAACATGGCCATGGGGTGTTCATGCCTACTAATGGCAAACGGTTTGCTAAAAGTATATCATTTTGTAAAGAGTTTGCTCAAATTTCTAAAATGGGTAAGACTGTTTGTTGTTTGGATTTTAGTTCTGGATATAATGATGAGATTAGTGATATAATATATGGAGAACCTGTACAAGAGTTTAAAACAAAAGCATTAGAGAATATACAAAAAACAGATGCGGTAAGGGTTCTACTTTCTTCTGCTTTGATTAGGGATTTAAATGAAAGTGTTATGCCAGATTTGATAGACATAGCTGATAGATTTAAAAAGGTTGTACGAATTCTTAAATTTAGAGCTCAAGGTCATACAGGGAGATGGATTAAAGAATCACATTCATACAGAACACCCGAAATGTTAAAGTTATTAGAAAACTATTTTACTGAAGAAGAAATGTATGGTACTGTGACTTTAAGTGGAGAACTAAAAATTGGAAAGAATTCCGAGAAATGTTTAGGTAAGAATTGTTGTTTTCATTTTAAACCTAAAAGACATTTGCACGTTTGGGTATTGGAATGTTTTACAGAACAGGGTTCTTGTTGGAGAAAGGGACGTTTAAATGATACCGGTACGTTAGAACCTGCATTTGAAGCTTATGGTGCATTAACACCGGAGGGTATTCATGCAAAGTCATGCTAAATTATTATGGTGTCCAGTTGATATACCCAAGTTTCCATATTCAGACTTTAATCCCTCTTTAGAAGTTAAAGAGTTTTTTGCATGGAAATATAAAAAAATAATTGAATCAAAAAGAGGATCTTCTACAATATCTGAAATTAATCCGATAGTATGTAAAGAATATCCAGACCTAATAGATTGGATTAACTTGTTTCCATTTAAGACAATACGAAAGATTAATCTTCACACACAAATTAAAGAATGCCAAAGCCATTTAGATTTTGGTTATCAACAAGTTATTAAAAAAGGTTACGATAAAAAATTGTATAATAACAATTTTATTAATGAACCATGTGGATATCGAACTTTGATATTGGGTAGTAGGACTAATATGCAATATATAATTTACAATAGTGAGAAAGTTTATACAACTATGCCAGATGATACTGATACATTTCTTTTACGAAATACAGAAACCATACATGGTGTTGATGAGGAACCGGGCAGAACTATTTTATATATGCATTTTGAAATAGATACAGATAAGAATAAAAAATTAATACAATCTAGTTTAGAAAAATATAGTAATTATGCAATATATGGAACAGAAGAAGTTTATAATGTAGACATTAAAAATTGGAATAAGAGTGTTGGTTTGGAATGAAAATAGCATTTATAGGAGATAGTTATTGTGCTAATATTAAACCAGGCGGTTGGCCATTTATTGTAGCAAAAGAATTTAATGCTGATATTATTGCACAGGGATTAAATGGTCGAGCACTATTTCATTCATATGAAGTTTTACTTGAAGTGGTAGATCAAGCGGACTATATTATATTTTGTATTACTGAACCTAATAGATTACCAAATAAGGATAAGAAAGATATTAATATTGCCAATAGTTGGGACTTAGATGATTATCCAATAGATTGTTCTGATAAAATGTACGAAGCAATCAAAGGATATTACAATCATATTATATCTTTTGATTGGCATAAAGTAGCTCAAAAAGGTTTATTGATGCAAATAGACGAGTTAATGTTACAAAAGAAAAAGAACTGTATTTGGTTTCCTTGTTTTTTTAATAGTATGGAAGGTAGTGATATTAAAAGTGGACCAGTTAGTAATAGATCATTGTTTGATATAGAAATGGGTATGTTAAAAACCAAAGGTATGTCTGATAAAGATATAGAAACTTTAATTACATTCGATTCTTACCGAGATTCGGGACGAAGGGATGTTTTTAAAAAATGGTTATTCAATAAGAAAAGTAATTTCAAGACTCGACAAAATCATTTGAACGAAGAACATAATCAAATTATGGCAAATTTAATAATAGATATTATTAAAAAGGGAAATTTTATCTCAAGAGAAATTAAAATGGAAGATTATTTTGAGTCGTTGAGATATAAATATAGTAAAGAAGAACATAGTCCTTTTATTTACGATTAGGAGAATTAATATGGCTGTTACACAAACAATAACATTTACTAAATCTGATACTACTTTTCAAAATGATATAGAATCTCAGAATGAATTGGAAGGAATAGTTAATGATTCTGATTATACATCATATTTGACAGATTTAAAAACTGCTGGCACTTTGACAGAAACTACTGCGTTTGATGTAGATACACAAACACATACATTAGTAAGAACTTGGAACACTAAAGAAGCTTTTGATCTTTGGGAATCTTCAAAGAGTACTGAAATTGCTAATCATGGAGCATCACTTGATGCCGCTGGTTTTACTTATACTATTAACACTGTGGAATAATTGTAATATCTTTAACTCTATGAGGTTGTTCTAATACCCATTCTACTATACCCACACAATAAGATATATCCATTTTATTTACTTCAATATGGGCTACACGTGGACTATCAAAATATCCAAAATTAATTATAGTGGTATTAATACCTTCATAAAATAAAGCATCATTTGCATCCTTCAAAGTTTTCTTTTCAAGTCCATATTTAAATTTCTTTTTATATCCCTTTACCCAATCACTAGCTGCAGAACCTATATTGATAATTTGTTTATCTAATCTAGCAGCTTTATACAACAATTCTACCTGACTGAATCCATCATGTTTGTTGTTAATGAATATGTCACATTCTTCTAAACTATTACAATTTCCATATAGTTCTTCAAGTGCTTTGCCTAAACCTCGTCTAGTTCCTGTAATATAAAATTTCATTCCTTATATCCTAAAACCTCTATAAGTAAGTTATATCTATTATCCCACCCACCATTAAATGCTGTATGTGTAGCGGTTGTGTCTACAATATATGCACTTTCTGTCTTTGATAATATTCAAAAAATGGTGCTATCTTATAATCTTCTGTTAGTATGCCTCGGCGTTTACTACCAGCATCT
>CEPX01115059.1_pt1 | contig 14190 bp, 16 predicted proteins | sample 361361 | NCBI WGS metagenome assembly CEPX01 (sample SAMEA2619974, study PRJEB7988) | marine metagenome | biome: marine biome (ENVO:00000447); feature: mesopelagic zone (ENVO:00000213) & marine oxygen minimum zone (ENVO:01000065); material: "saline water (ENVO:00002010), including plankton... | reverse complement strand
AACAACCATATCTTCTTTTTTAATTAAATCTTCATCTACAACCTGACCTGGCATTTCAGCCACAATCTCTGTTCTTCTTTCATTCCCATATTTTTCTTTCAACTCTATTAATTCACTCTTTATAATATTTGGAATTTTTTCTGGAATTTCAAGAATAGACTTTAACTCTTCAATTAATTTTAATAATCCACTATGCTCGTTTTTTACCTTATCTTGCTCTAAACTAGTAAGTCTTTGCAATCTCATCTCCAAAATTGCTGTTGCCTGCTCTATTGTCAATGTATAATTATTCATCAATGAATTCTTTGCAGTCTCAACATTATCACTTTCTTTGATATTCTTAATCACTGCATCAATATTATTCAAAGCAATCAAAATTCCTTCTAAGATATGAGCCCTTTCCTGAGCTTTATTTAAATCAAATAAAGTTCTCTTTCTAATAACATCTTTTCTGTGATTAATAAAATGAAAAATCATCTCCTTAAGACTCAATACTTTTGGAACATTGTCCACTAAAGCAAGCATTATAACTCCAAAAGTAACTTGCATTCTACTATGCCTAAACAATTGATTCAACACAATATCTTTATCAGCATCTTTCTTTAATTCAATAACAACCCTCATACCTTTTTTATCAGATTCATCTCTCAAATCAGAAATTCCTTCAACCCTCTTATGTCTAACAAGTCTAGCAATCTCTTCAATCATCTCCGCCTTATTAACCATATACGGGATTTCAGTTATGATTATAACATCTTTATTTTTCCCTTCTTCAAATTCTGTTTTAGCTCTAACAAGAAGTTTCCCCCTTCCATTATTGTAAGCACTATTGATTCCTTCCCTCCCACAAATAATACCTCCAGTTGGAAAATCCGGACCCTTTATTACTTCCTTTAATTCATTAATAGAAACTTCAGGATTATCTATTTGTTTAATAATTGCATCAGAAACTTCTGACAAATTATGTGGAGGAATATTTGTTGCCATCCCCACAGCAATTCCAGAACTTCCATTAATTAACAAATTTGGAACCTTTGCCGGTAATATGGAAGGTTCTTTTGTACTATTATCAAAATTCTCAACAAACTTAACAGTTCTTTTATCAATATCCTCAAGCATTTCCTCTGCTAATTTAGTCATCCTACACTCAACATAACGCATTGCAGCTGCACGATCTCCGTCAACAGATCCAAAATTACCTTGACCATCTATCAAAGGATATCTCAAAGAAAAATCTTGAGCCAATCTAACCAAAGCATCAAAAACAGCAGTATCTCCGTGAGGATGAAACTTACCTAAACAATCTCCAACAACACGAGCACATTTTTTATAGGGTTTATTATGTGCAAGCCCCATCTCATGCATCGAAAACAAAACTCTTCTATGGACTGGTTTCAAACCATCTCTAATGTCTGGCAAAGCTCTACCGACAATAACTGACATAGAATAATCTAAGTAAGACTGTTTCATCTCCTCTTGAATCAGTCGAGGTATTACTACTTGCCCTTCTTGTTTTTCTTCTGTCATAGTATTTGAGAATTTGGTATTTCTCGTCTATAAATCGAAATTCTTAATAGTTTTTAAGGTTGTTGATTTTGATTATTATCTAAAATCCCCTACGCACTTTGTCCAGGAACATATCTTTCCATCTGTTCTCTCCTGGTTCCATTAAACATATCTCTTGCTCCTCTAAAAGCCATGCCCAGGGTATATTCTTCATGGGATAGTTTCATTCTTCTATGCCAATCTTCAAGCACCCTTTCAGGATCCAATCTTCCTGAACTATCTGAAACATCCACTCTTAAAGGCCTAATTCCATATGAATCAGCAACTGTATCTAATCCTTGTTCAACTCCTTCCATGAACCTTTCCCTTGCACTGTCAGAATAGGTAGAACCTCTCTCTGTTAAACCAGAATGAACTATTGCATCATATACCATCCTAGTCAAATCAGATCCAATTTGAGCTGTTTGAATATCGATATGACCTTCCTGAGGACTAACAGTAATAGTTATTGGACTTCTATTAAATCCATTATTTCCAGTATAAGTTCCAACAGGCACAGGTCTAGGCCCATTAGAAGCTCTAGCCATTTGAGAATCTACTTCAGCCAAAGCTCCATCCCCTCTATACTGCCTAAATTCTTCTCTTAATCCATCATATAACTCTGAATCTCCAGAAGCTCTTGCATCTGCTATAGCATTAGGGTTAGGTTCTGCACTTGGAGCTCCTCTAATTTTAAGTTTATCATCTCTTTGAAGAGTTTCCTCTCTACCCATAAGACCATCAATATCATCTAATAATTTATCTATAGCGTCTGACATTTATATTTCCCCCGATAGAAAATAACGTTTTTGCCTTTATAAACCTTTGCACTTTTTATAGCTATAAATAATAATAAAAATAAGAATTTCACGACGGAAAATTGGTTTTACTCTTCTTTCTCTTCCTTGGATTTTTTCTCAACATCCCTGTCATAACCTTCCATAAAACCAGCTTCTTCTGATGAGATTTCATCATTATCTAATTCTTCCTCTACTTCCTTCTCATCATAGATATCTTTTTCGTGTTTTTCTTCGGTCATCTCTTCTTTCTCTTCTTCTGCCATAAAAAACATGAATTTTTCATCAATTAAATAGTTTGTGATTTCTACTTCATTGCAGCCAAAATTTCTTCTTTAGAATTAAACTTCTTCTGACACTCAAAACAAACACCTAATTTCTTACCTTTCTCATTCTTCACAATAGTTCCTATTATTTTCCCCAAAAAAGTATTTCCAATATTCTTCTTACATACTTCGCATTTCATTTTTCATGTTAAATTAGAAATGTTTATAAAATTAGCTATCAAAATAATAATATTTATGTCAAAACCAGTCACAACAAAAAAAAGAGCTGAAATCCAAGAACCTAGTACTTCTGAAGCTTTAGAAGAAATCAATACGATAACTTCAGTCTCATCAGAAAAAAGAGTTTTCAAGCCATCAAAAGAATTTAGTTCTAAAGCCCATATTAAAAGCTTCAAAGAATATCAAGATATTTACAAAAAGTCAATAAGAAATCCTAAAAAGTTTTGGGCAGAAAAAGCAAAACAACTAGATTGGTTCAAAAAATGGAAAAGTGTTCTTAGAAATGATAATGGCCACTTTAAATGGTTTGAAGGTGGGAAGATAAATGTCACTTACAACTGTCTTGACCGCCACATCAAAGCAGGGAAAAAAGACAAACCTGCCATAATCTGGGAAGGGGAAGATGGAACAGTCAAGAAATTCACATATGAACAATTACTCTCTCAAGTTAATAGATTTGCAAACGTTCTAAAAAATAAAAAACTAAAGAAAGGGGATCGGGTATGTATCTATCTCCCCATGATACCAGAACTTGCAATAGCAATGTTAGCCTGTGCACGAATCGGAGTAATTCATTCTATTGTTTTCGGTGGATTCTCTTCAGAAGCACTTAAGGACAGAATTAATGACAGCAAAGCTAAGATGCTAATAACAGCAGATGGTTCTTTTAGAAACGGAAAAATATATCCTCTTAAAGAAAATGCTGACACAGCATTAAAAGAATGCAAAACAATTAAACACACTATAGTTGTCAGAAGAACAAATAACATTCCCAATCTCCACAATAAACAAACTTGGTGGGAAGATGAAATGCTTTCTCCAAAAGTTTCAAATGAATGCGATCCAGAAAAATTAGACTCAGAAGATCCTTTATTTATTCTATATACTTCTGGCACAACAGGAACTCCAAAAGGGGTGTTACATACTCAAGCAGGATATTTACTTTACACATATCAAACTTTCAAATGGGTCTTCGACATCAGAGAAGAAGATGTTTATTTCTGCACAGCAGATATTGGATGGATTACTGGCCATAGTTACATTATTTACGGACCTTTAGCTAACGGAGCAACAACCTTAATGTACGAAGGAGGCCCAATGTACCCAAACCCAGATAGATTCTGGAAAATAATCCATAAACATATGGTTTCAATTTTCTATACAGCACCAACAGCTATTCGAGCATTAGCAAAACACGGAGACAAATGGCCAAATGGGTGCAACCTCTCAACATTAAGACTTCTAGGTTCCGTAGGTGAACCAATTAATCCAGATGCATGGTTGTGGTATCATAAAGTGATTGGAAAAGAAAACTGCCCAATTGTAGATACTTGGTGGCAAACTGAAACAGGGGGAATTTTAATAACTCCCCTTCCTGGTGCAACTCCTCTAAGACCAGGTTCTGCAACATTCCCATTTCCAGGCATAGATCCTGCAATCTACAAAGAAGATGGCTCTGAGGCAGATCCAAATGAAGGTGGCAATTTAGTTATTAGAAAACCTTGGCCAGGAATGCTTAGAAACGTATGGGGCGATTCAAAAAGATACAAAGAAACATATTTCTCAAGATATCCAAATACTTACTTAACAGGGGATGGAGCAAAAAAAGACAAAGATGGTTATTTCTGGGTCATGGGACGTTTAGATGATGTTATCAAAGTAGCTGGCCATAGAATAGGAACTGCAGAAGTAGAATCAGGCCTTGTACAACATCCTTCAGTTGCAGAAGCAGCTATTGTCCCAGTTCCTGATGAAATAAAAGGAAATGTTATTTACGCTTTTGTCACATTAAAAGCAGATAAAAAACCTAGTGATAGATTAAAGGGAGAATTAAGAAACTTTGTTGGAAAAGAAGTTGGCCCAATTGCAAAACCTTCCAAAATTCAATTTGCAGATGAACTTCCAAAAACAAGATCAGGTAAGATCATGCGCCGTATTCTAAGAAAAATAGCATCTGGTGACGAGGATTTCGGAAACATTTCAACTCTAGCAAATCCTGATGTTGTAAAGTTATTGTTTAAAGAACGAGTTAAGTGATTTATTCAAGATATTCTCTGGCTTTTCTATTCACTCCAATTCCTATACTAGTTAAATGGTAGGATTTGTCTCCCAATTTCAATGCTTCAATAATATAACCAAAGATAGATGCCGATTCTTCAAAAGCCTCTTTTTTATCCACACCACCCCTTCTCAGATCTACATAACTATCTGTGCAATCTCTTATATAATCTCGCATCATTGCTGGAATTACATCTTCAATTTGACGATCTGTTAATCTTCCAGTATACTGGCTAAGATCATCTTCAAAATATTCTCTCAATTCTAAAATTATTCTCTCTTCTGCTAATCCTACTGTTCCTTCATATTGCTCTCTAAATTCATCTTCATAAGCCCTTCTACTATCTTCTGGAATCTCTGATGCCTCCTTAGAACTCATAAACTCCCTAACCAAATCTCCAATATTTCTAGCCATTGTAATTCTACTTAACTCTCATCAAGTAATCTCTAAAACCCCTTAAATTATTAATTGTTTGACTATATTTTTCAGAATTAACATTTTGATAAGATGCCATTACTCTTTCTAATTCACTTGAAGGCATATCTTGTTTACTCCATTCTTCTATTTCATACCACCCTTCATCTACATATTGCCTCAACATCCCAACTTGCCCTTTGAAACTTGAACTTCCATTAGAACCAACATGCCTTTCTCTTCTAGAGTCCATTAATTTATCTTTAATATCTGCTGCAAGTCTTTTTGCCCTGGTTCTTAATTCAGTCCCATCATCTTCAGCCGTTTCAGCTTCAATATCAGCCCTAGTTCTCATACCATTTCTTCTACTTCGAGTATAACTTTCGAAATATCTATTTGCAGAATCAGTATCATAACCTTCTAAATATTCTACTAACTGCTCCATTTCCCTAAATTCTCCAATCGAATGACCACTCGGAATTTTTGTTAAATCCATTGTATTTCCTTAATTTATATATGAAAATATATACAAATCATTTATAAAACTTTGCATCAATTAAGTATTATAGAGTAGTAACAAAAAACATCTATATATTATACATAGTAAAGTTTAAATACTACTATACGTTATTCTTTTACAACTCCAAAGTAAAGATAGAATTAAACTAACTCGGAGTGAAAATACTACTAGGTGGTTAAAAACAATAACATTTTAATAGTAGTAAAAACTAAATACCCTTTTATAAAAAGGGGGTTGGTATACAATGATTGTAAAAGAAGAATTTTTAGGAAGATTGAGAAGGTATTTCTCATTAAACCTGTATGAAGTAAAGATATGGACAGCACTTTTGTCTCGTGGAGTCTCAACAGCCGGCGAATTAAGCGACATAGCAAACGTACCAAGATCAAGAAGCTATGATGTTCTAGAGTCTTTAGAGAAAAAAGGATTTGTTGTAATGAAAGTAGGTAAACCAATTAAATATATTGCAGTATCACCAAAAGAAGTTGTTGAACGTGTTAAGAAAAACGTTGCAGACTCTGCAAAAGAACAAATAAAAAATCTTTCAGATCTAAAGAGCACAGATGTTCTAAATCAACTTAACTCACTACATTCTCAAGGAATTGAGCTTGTAGAACCATCTGATCTTTCTGGATCACTAAAAGGAAGACACAACCTATACAACCATCTTGAATTAGTTATTAAAAATGCAGAAAACTCTGTTTCATTAATGACAACATCAAACGGTTTAATTAGGAAAATCGAAGGACTAAAACCTGTTTTTGAAAAAGTTAAGAAACGTGGAGTTAAAATCAGAATTGCTGCTCCAATTACCAAAGAAGCTACAGAAGCTTTAAAGGAAATTAGCACAATTGCAGAAGTTCGCCACACAAACAACAAAGCTAGGTTCTGTGTTGTTGATGGAAAAGAAATTGTTTTCATGGTTATGGATGACAACGAAGTACATCCAACTTATGATGTAGGGATCTGGGTTAACACACCATTTTTCGCAAGCTCATTAGACAACATGTTTGAAATGGCTTGGAAGAATATGAAACCAGCATCAGATGTTGTTAAAACCATCAAATAATTTTTTTAATTTTTTTCTTTTGTTTTCTAATTGTTAATTAATTCTAGACCTTAAACAAAAAGTATAAATAAAACCAATTATCTTGTTTAATTATGGCCTCAGAGAAAGAAATTCTAGAATTAAAACAAAAAGCTAAAGATCTTAGAAAAGAACTTCTTACAACAATCTATAATGTTCAATCAGGCCACCCAGGTGGTTCTTTATCAGCAATTGATATGATGGTTGCTTTATATCATTACAGATTAAATATTAAACCAAAAAAACCACACTGGGATGATCGAGATAGGTTTGTCTTATCCAAAGGTCATTGTTCTCCAGCACTTTATTCTGTTTTATCTGATAGAAATTATTTTCCTAAATCTGAACTAAAAAATTTCAGAAAGATTAACTCACTATTACAAGGCCATCCAGAACTTAAAACACCTGGTGTTGACTTTGCTGGTGGCGCTCTCGGTCAGGGAATTTGTTTTGCTGTCGGAATCGCCTTAGCAGGAAAACTAGACAAAAAAGATTATCAAGTTGTAGCAATGATCGGAGATGGAGAAGCACAAGAAGGTGCAGTTTGGGAAGCCTCTATGGCAGCACCACACTTCAAGTTAGATAATATGATTGCAATTCTTGATAAAAACCAAATACAAGAAACCGGAAAAACAGAAGATGTAATGGACCTTGGTGATGTTGTTGCAAAATGGAAGGCATTTGGTTGGAATGTTATTGAAATCAATGGCCATGATATGGAAGCCTGCGTTAATGCATTAGACACAGCATGGGATAATAAAAACGGAAAACCAACAATGATAATCTCAAATACATTAAAAGGAAAAGGAGTTTCATTCATGGAACTAAATCACAATTTCCATGGAAAAGCACCAAATGATGAAGAGTACAAGAATGCATTAGAAGAAATTGATAATATTGACATAAACACTTTCAAATAAAATGACAGACGAAATCGCCACAAGAGATGCATACGGATCTGCATTATTAGAATTAGGAAAAAAGAACAAGAAAGTTGTAGCTCTTGACGCCGACTTAGGAGACTCCACAAGATCATTAAAATTTGGAGAAGAATTCCCAGAAAGATATTTCAGCATGGGAATTGCAGAACAAGACATGATGGGAGCAGCAGCAGGACTTTCAGTTTCAGGAAAAATCGCTTACGCTTCAACATTTGCTATATTTACAGAACGAGCATTTGATTTTGTGAGAAACATTATCTCGAGAAACAATCTAAATGTAAAAATAGCAGGATCTCATGTGGGCATTGGAGTGGGCATGGACGGAAAGTCTGCCCAAGCAATAGAAGACACCTCAATCTACCGCACACTTCCAAACATGGTAATTCTAGAACCAGCCGATGCAATTGAAACAGAAAAAATGGTCTTTGGTCTAGCAGACTATGAAGGCTCTTCTTATATGCGCCTTAACAGAAACAAAGTCCCAAACATTCACGATAAACACTATAAATTCAAGATAGGAAAAGGAGAGATTATTAGGGAAGGTAAGGATGTTACAATCTTTGCATGCGGCTTACCATTGCATGAATCTCTAAAAGCAGCTGAAATATTAAAAGGAAAAATTGATGTCTGCGTTGTAAACATGTCCTCTATCAAACCAATAGATGAAAAATTAATAATAGATCAAGCAAAAAAAACTCCACATATTTTTACTGCAGAAGATCATAATATTATTGGCGGTTTGGGTAGTGCAGTTGCAGAAGTTATAACATCAAACCACCCAGTCTTTGTCCATAGAATTGGTGTTAATGATCAATATGCTGAATCTGGTTCTCCAAAAGAACTTTATGAAAAATATGGTTTATCTGCAGAAAATATTGTTGAAAGAATAAAAGAAGTTGTTAAGTAACTTCTACAATAATTTTATATATTCTATTCCATTATTAAGATAATATGGTAGATAGAAGATCTTTAACAGCACTTGTAGCAACTTTATTCTTAGCCGTACCTGGGTGTGGTACTGATTCTACCAACGTAGAAACTCCAGGAAGAGCACTTCCAAGTAGGCATGCTACCACAAATATTCCAGATAAATCTTACCAACCATCAGTATACATTCAAGGAGTACCTTTAGCTGTAGACGCCACAACAAGTCAAAATGGTACAACGTTTGCAATAAATATTTTAGTTGACGGAGTTGAACAAATTGCAGTTGCCTCAGGAGATATTTATTCATTTGACGGAGCAACTACATCAGTAGCAGTCCAACCTAGAATTGATGGGAAAACTCCAATAACCCTATTAGGAAGTTATCGCACAGATGATAGGGGAAATCAGTATTTCTTTTTTGAATATATAGAAGCAGGTCCACATAAAATCCATTACTAAAGTATTACTTCCCTTTCCTTATAGGAACTCCAATAACTTTCTTACCCATATATTTCTGCAAAACAGTAGGAACCTTTACTGTTCCATCTTTTTGCTGATAATTCTCTAATATTGCTCTAAGCGTCCTGCCAGTTGCTATAGCCGTAGAATTCAAAGTGTTAATGTACTTCTTCTCTTCTCCTTCTTTATACTTTATTCCTAAACGAACAGCCTGATATGATGTACAATTACTACAGCTTACAACCTCCCTATACAAATTCTCTCGAGGCATCCAAGCTTCTATGTCATACTTCTTTGCAGCCACTGTTCCAATATCTCCAGAACAAATATTAATAACTCTATAAGGCAATTTCAACTTCTGAAATAACTCCTCAGAATTAGCTAACAATTCTCTATGAAATTTCTCACTATCTTCTGGCTTACAAAAAATAAACTGTTCAATTTTATTAAAATGATGAACTCTAAATAATCCTTTTGTATCAATAGAATGACTCCCTAATTCTTTTCTAAAACAAGGACTTATTCCAGCATATTTAATCGGCATATTCTCAGCTTTCAAAGTCTGCCCCATCATTAATGCACCAATTGAATGTTCCGAAGTAGCAATCAAAAACAAATCTTCATTCTCAATCTTATACATCATAGTTTCAAAGTCACCCAAATCAGTCACTCCTTCATACGGTTTACGTCTCAACATCAAAGGGGGCTCTACAACAGTATAACCTTTTTTTATCAAAAACTCAATAGCATAATTCTGCAACACTAACTCCAACAAAGCAGCATCTCCCATTAAATAATAGAAACCATTTCCACTAACTTTACCAGCTTTCTCAAAATTAGCAAAACCTTGCCTTTCTAACAACTCACCATGAGGTAATAAATCAAAATTAAACTTAGGTTTATCTCCAACCTTTCTCACAGTTACATTATCATCTTCATCTTTCCCAATAGGAACTTTAGAATCTAATAAATTTGGCAACCTCATCAAATAAAAATCAATTTTCTTCTTCAACTCCTCAACCTTCTCATCACTTTTCTTTAATTTCTCAGGAATAGACTTTGCTTCCTTTATTTTCTCAGAAATATCCTCTCCTTTTTTCTTCAACTGATTAATCTCACCAGTCACTTCATTTCTTCTATGTCTTAATTTTTCATTAACCTGCAGCAACTTCCTGTACTCTTCATCTTTCTTCAATAAATCATTAAACCAGCCCAACATTTCTTTAGCATTCCTTCTCTTCAAATCTTTCTTTACAACGTCAGGATTTTCCCTAATAAATCTTATATCAAGCATTTTAATCATTAACAAAATATAGTTTATATATGTTTCTAACAAATAGATTAAATTTTTATAAGATAAAGTTTAAGTTCAACAAATGCTTAAAATAGACAAATACAAACAATATGCTCCAACTATCTTAAGAATCGGAATAAGTCTAGTTTTCTTATGGTTTGGTATAACTCAATTAATAAATCCTGCAGCTTATTTAGGATATTTACCTTCATTTGCACAATCAATTCCTTTAACTTCCAACACCTTAATTTATATCAATGGGATTGCCGAATTAATTCTAGGAATCTTATTATTAATAGGTTTATTTACTAGACTTACAGCATTTATTATTATATTAAATCTCATAACAATAATTATTGGTCTAGGTTATAACGACATTGCAATAAGAGACTTTGGTTTATTATTAGCAACTTTATCTGTTCTTCTAAATGGTCCAGATGAATATACTTTAGACTTTAAAAGAACATATAAACCATAATTTATTAAAGAAATATTTCTCCTTATGTATCTTATGTGGGTACATAATATTAATCCAACCTTATTGAAACTTGGGCCATTTGAAGTTAGATTTTACGGCATAGTATTTGCCCTCGGCTTTCTAGTAACTTACCTCATTCTCAACCATTACAGAAAAAAACAAGAAATTAAAATTTCAAAAGATGACTTAGACAATTATATCATCTATATTATATTAGGAGTTGTTATTGGATCAAGAATCTTCCATTTATTCTGGGATATTCCTTACTACTTCACTAATCCACTTAAAATATTTGCAATATGGGAAGGAGGCCTAGCATTTCATGGAGGCTTAGTAGGAATTTTATTTGTAACTTATTATTTTTGTAAAAAGAAAAATCTATCCTTTTGGAAGTTTGCTGACATTATTGCAATCCCAGCAGCATTATTTTTAGCCTTTGGCAGAATAGCCAACTTCATCAACGGAGAACTTCCAGGAACTCTATCAAATCTCCCATGGTGTGTACAATTTCCATCTGCTGAGGGGTGCAGACATCCATCCCAAATCTACGGAGCTATCAAGAGATTCATTATTTTCTTCATTTTAATTGCATTATACAAGAAAAAAGAAAAATTCAAAGACGGTTTTGTATTCTGGATGTTCATTGCATTAATGGGTCTAGGTCGTTTATTATTAGACTTCTTCAGAGACGATCCAAGATTCTTATCATTAAGCTTTGGACAATACCAAAGCCTTATCATGTTTATAATTGCAGTTTTTGTTTTACTAAAATATTATAAGCCATTTCAAAAACCACAAGATCATGATGCCCTTACCTAACCAATTCCAATCAAACATCAAATCTTTAGAATTTCTATCTCTACTCCATGATATAAAGCCAGCCATAAGAATTCTATGTTCTCAATACAATGCAACTCAGTTCGGTCTTTTTCTTAACAGCAAAAAACTATTCTATTCATTCTCAGACTTCAAACTAATAAAACAAACCACAAACTCCTTTTATTCTGACACCTCAATTAAAGTAGACCTAAACGACTCCAGAGACGGCCACTATGTTTTTTACATCTCAAAAAATATAAACACAGAGGCCATAAAAGATTTAGAGCAAAAAAGTAAACATAAAGACTTAGGGATTGCACTAGGATATCCAGAATGCTGCTGCGATTTTTTTGTAAAACATTTCTCTCCAACTACAACTGATCTAACCTTAAACATCTTAAACAATTCTCATGGTTCCCATTTTCAATTTTATACAAACATTGCTGCAAGGCATTTTGACATAAATTTATTATCTTATTTTCCTTGTTCTTTTCATTGTAATAAATCTATAGAAATTGGTAAACAAAATTTAAACCTTTTAAAAAAACACGATAAAGAAAAAGCAACTTTGTTTGAGAAAACTCTTAGATCTGGAGTTTTGTATTCTAACAACGGTATTTTTTTATTAGAAGGATATACTCTTGAGAATAATAAGCTCAAAATAAATAATATAACTCCTTCCACAATAAACAAATTTTACTATTTTTTAACTGAAACAGGAAATTTTGAAATTCTAGCTAATAATAAAATAAAAATTCAAAACGAGACTATAGACAACATAGGATTTATGGGTTTTGATTAGTATAAACTCCTACTTTAGTCCAATCAATTTTCATATCTTCTACCCTTTTCAAGTTCTTCGGATGAAAATGATTCCCATAAACAATTATTTTACCTTTCATTTCTTTTATTAATTTCTTTTCCAACTTCCGCTCCATTGGTTCATCCGGATAATTATAGATTATATCAAATTTTGAAAAATCTAAATTATAAAAATCATCATTGATAAATTCAACATTACCAATTCCCAACTCTTCTTTCAATTTATTAGAATGGCCAATTAAATCCTTATCAAACTCCACACCATATGCTTTCTTGACAAAAATAGAAGCAATGATTGCCACCTTACCATCCCCACTCCCTAAATCAATAAAACTATCAAATTTACCTAGATTGATCTTCTTAAAAACTTCAAAAACTTCATCATCAATAGAATATCCCCAAAATCCTTTCTCTGTACTGCCCATAGGCAACTGTCCATCCTGTAAAAATGACCTATAGAATTCACCATACTTTTGTTTTATTTTATTATATAACTCAGTATTTAAAGCCATATTAAGGGGTTTATATCATAATATTTAAATAATGTATACCTGTTCTATGAAGTAACTCTCGCGGGGGTTGCAGAGCCTGGTCAAATGCGCAGGACTTAAGAGATACTTAGCGTAACTAAGCGATCCTGTCTCTTAGTGAGTCCGGGGGTTCGAATCCCTCCCCCCGCACCATTTCATTTCGCCCTTGTAGCTCAGCCTGGCAGAGCGTTACCTTGGTAAATTAAATATTATTACAAAGAGGTAAAGGTCCCGAGTTCAATTCTCGGCAAGGGCTCTCTTTTTATTTTAGATTCACAAAGCAAATCCCTTTTTTGGTTAAGCTTTCCAACTACGTTGGTGCCGAACTACGTTCAAGCATTTTGAGAAAAAAGGTTACTTGACTTCAACTCTCGCCAAGGACTTTTTAAATTAATCCTAGTACTTTCTTTTCGGAATCAAAGCAGTTCCATGAGCTTCTCGGAAAACAAAATATCTCCAGAAACTAGCAGAAGTTGAACTATTAGTTCGATAATTTACAACAACTTCAGCATCTCTAGGCACACATACTTCAAACTCAGAGATGATATCTCCTTCTTCAAATTGAGATTCTACATGAATTCCCATCATAGTATAATCTTTTAAATCAGTACCGTTTGATGCACAATACTCAGTAGCAGAAACATTCAATATTCTTTCCAAGGGGAATGGTTGTTCGTCCATAAACTAAGGAAAGATTTAACCTTTTATAAATTTACCTCGCAGTTAATCACTGTTAAAATATGATGGAATATAGAGTCAGTGCCTTGAACTCAAAGGTTAAAGCTCGGCAAGGGCTTGTTTTTCTTCCAAAAACTATAAAAGTCCACTTCAATTATTTCCCTTCATGGGCCCGTGGTCTAGTGGCTATGACGTCGCCTCGACATATTCGACTTTCGGAGGATATTCCGAAATCAGAACGATTTCGATATGGCGAAGGTCGGGGGTTCAACTCCCTCCGGGCCCATTCACTTTTTTTCTCGTTACTGAGCATA
>CEPX01198257.1_pt1 | contig 14196 bp, 12 predicted proteins | sample 361361 | NCBI WGS metagenome assembly CEPX01 (sample SAMEA2619974, study PRJEB7988) | marine metagenome | biome: marine biome (ENVO:00000447); feature: mesopelagic zone (ENVO:00000213) & marine oxygen minimum zone (ENVO:01000065); material: "saline water (ENVO:00002010), including plankton... | reverse complement strand
CCAAATTGTTCCAATTGTGACTCGATGATAGTGCTTGTTTTTCCAGAAGCCTGATATGCCTCAACAGCATCTAAAATAAGCATTTGATTATCGAGCCAGTTACCTGTTTCTGCATTAATAGCCATTACGTCAGCACGCATATTAGTACCTAACATATTGTTAATCTTTGCAATTGATTCTGAAGACCCTTCAAAATCTAAAATAAACCTCTTACCACCTTCTTTCAGTTTTTCAAACGTGGTGCCTAATTTCTGTGCTTTAATTGACATTGCACCAACATCTTCCATACTCTTACCCATTGACATGGCAGTTAGTGCAGCAGATGATGCTAAATCTCTCATTATTAGTGAAGCAACAGCACCGTTCTTTTCCGCAAACTGTTGCATAGAAGCATTAGCCGCTTCAACTTCTCGAGCAGTCATACCCATATTAATATGCATCGTGGTAAATAGATCAGCTGCTTGTTTTGCAGTTAAAGAAAACGCTTTCTGTAATTTTGCACTTACTTCAACAGCATCACTAGTGACTTTATGAAGGCCACCCATTTGCATTACCAGTTCAGTAGCTACTTCCTGTAGTTCTTCCATATTAAGTAAGAATTTAGCAGTATTATTTTCAGCCACAGAGAGAACGTCAACAAATTTACTTGCCGCCGCGCTACTAATTCCAAATGATTTAGAAATCTCTGCTGTGAATTTATTTACGCGAAGCATTTGATCGACAATGACTTTAAATATTTTAAATGCAACTCCGGCTGCCCCCAACTTACCAACCAATTTACCAATACCGAGTGCAGCACCTTGAGCACCTTTTTTCATACCACCCATCATAAAACCCATAGCTGAATTGTGTTTTTTCAATAGCGCTATATTCTGAGTTGCTAATTTAATAGCAGTTTTTGATACTTTAACTTCCTCTTTTAACAATTTTAGTTCTTTATTTTTCCATGGCAACATCTTACCAATAATGCCGAGTTCTTTTTTTGAGGTCTTCATAGCTGCCTGCTGCAATGAGAGGCTGGCTTTCTTTGTTTTCAATGTTCTTGTATCGACACTTACTTGATTTTTTATAACAGATTCATATTGTTGTTGTATCGAATACAAACCACCCATAGATTCAGACACAAGTTTGATGGAATCTGCAAAGTCCCCACCCTTAAAGGCGCCACCAGACATTTGTTCAAACATCTTATTGCCAATATCGGCCATTAACTATCTCTTACTTCTTTTTCTTAGAAAAAATATTAGAATTTGTAATCTTAGGTTCATAACGTTTGCTTTTATTCTTTTTTCTTTCGGCTTCTAACGCTTGTCTAAGCGTAATGCCGGGAGCAATTTCTTTATCCATATTTTTGGTATACGCTTTGGCATACTTATCTGCCCTCTTCTTTTGTTTGTCACGAAACTTTTTATCTTCTTTGTCTATAACAGCATCCTTAAAATCACTCCATGCAGAAGATAAAAATCCCATACCTAGCAAACTCTTAAACAATTTTTTACCAGCCATACTACTTCTCCGTTATATTTCCCTTCTAAATAAATATCCCTCTATTACAATTTTAATAGAGGGATATCAAATAAACTATCTTCGTCTTGATGTACTAGACATATGTTGTTGTTGTAGCTTTTGTGCCTCGAGCTTTCTACGATCTTCTTCTTCTGTGGTTTCATTAATCTTATTGATCCACCAACGTCTAAGAAAGACAGGCATATTCACAGCATCTAGATATGTAACCTTACCATGATACACACAGTTAAACACTTCTGTATATATGTAATCTTTTGCTTGTTGAAAACGCTCCGATGGACTATTCGGCGTCAGGCCAAAAAAACGATACCGTGATCGGTATGTCTACCTCCTGACTAACGCCACACATATTACAAGTATATTCCTGCTTCATAATAACGTCTGGATCATGCTCCTCAAGGTATTTTCTAAACGATCTAGAGTCTCTTACTGGCATGGCATCGACATACTTACTGATAAACCCCAAGTCAGTTTCTCCATTAACTGAAATAATCTGGTGTTTAAGTCTAGTAGTGATATTCTTGTCAATTGGTGAGTTTGTAGCCTTCTTAATCTTTTCCAGAGCATCTGAAATTTGTTTTTCTTCCGCGGAGTTCAAAAACTTGAACTCAACATTGTCACCAGAAGGTAACGAAAACTCAAATCTGTTCTCCCCCGCGATGATAGGCTCTAATGCCAATGGATTCATCTCTAGAGTAGACATATCAAATTTGTGTTTAATATCTTCTCCACACCCCGGGCAGTTAATCTCAACATCATAATCAGGGCCGTACCCACTCACTCTAAGATAAGTGAGGATAGCATTCTTATCACCAGAAAGCAAATTTTCTGGGACGATTGACTTGTCAACAAGACAGTTGCTCAACAACGCGTCAATAGCCTTACCTGTTCTTAATAATGATCTTGACGTTAAAATATCTTCGTCCGCTGCTGTGAGGTGTCTTACTTCTACCTGTTCAACGTTATGCAACGATGACTCAATAGGATAAACCTTACCCAAAGATGGAAGTGTTACCATATCTTTAGGTGCCAGAAACAATTCACTGTCTACCTGTGCTGTTTGTGTTCTCGATTGAGGAACATTATGTTCTACATGTTCGACATTTTTTGTTGTATCAGAAATATCTTCAAATTCTTCAGTCTGAATTGGAGCATTATCTATGCTACCACTGTGAGTTTCTTCTGTCATAATTCTTCCCTTTCAAAACTATAAATAATATCATCATTGTTATTTAATACATTGTACATACCTTTATATACAAAAAAAATGCCCCTACCGTTAGGCAAGGGCATTTCAATACAGCTGTAAAAATTAATAACTTAGAATACACTCATCAGGACGAACAGTGATATCGACCGCCAGTGGTTCACCACTTGTCATGTCATAGTCACCAAACGTTACTTCTGTGCACCATGCTCCTTTAATCTCCCATTTTTCAATGGCAGCTCCAACAGGATCAAGCGCAAGTAAGTCAAAGTTCTTCTTATAAAATGCAGCATACCCATCTCTACCAGAAATAGTTTCGTGTTGTAGACGAACCCATTCCATAACCTTCTGTGCCGCAGATGGAGCAATCGGATCATACAATCCAATAGAAATCGTGTTCCACTCGGCCTTACCAGCAAGATACCTTTTTTGATTCAAATAATCAATTGTGATAGCTTCTTGAGTAAACGAAGGTCTAGAAGCTGTTCTTGCAATAAACGCAGGAAGAGCATCATCTGCAAACTGAAAGATAAATCTGTTTGCACGTTTAGGTTCATAGGTATCTGCCAACATTGTGTTAACTTCAAAAGGTGCAGGCATTATTCATTCTCCAATAGTAGTAAATCTATAATAAATATCATCATAGTTAATTTTTGGATGACAGCATAAGCCATCATCCAAAAATATTATTCACTAAATGTTGCACCTTGCGGTGTAACGTTAAAGTCGAAGATAATGATTTCCGCGACCGATGTTGGTTTCAAGTAAATCTTACCCTTCATAACATTTCTGTCAATCAGGTCAGGAGTTGTCGTAGTTTCATCGAGTACAGCTCTGAACTCCGTCAAACCCTGAGCAGCTTGAACGCTACCAAGATAATCATTAACCTGCGAAAGTAACTTTTCACGCACCGTGACCGTGTTTGCTTCAAACAAGAACAGACGAGACAATCCAGCAATTGTTTTACGAACCTCAATAAGCATCCGTCTAACATTAACGCGATCTAATACAGATTGCTTCTTCTGTAGTGTCTTTTGACCAAACACTACAATACCCTGACCGGGGAATGTGGCGATGGGATTAACATTGTCACTATAAAGATCATCACGTTGAGACTGTGTTAGTCTACGTCTGACTTCAATAACATTGTCCATACCACCACGATTGAACCCTGCCGGCGCGAACCACGGTTGTGCTACTCTGTCATTGAAAGAATACACACCCATCATTTCTACCGACGGCGGCACCCATACCAACTTATCGTTGTCCACATCATTAATACGTGTCCAAGGGAAGTAAGTAGCAGCGTAATTTGAATCATACTTCTGTGCTTCCGTAATAGCATTTGCTACACTCAAGGCCAGACCAGCACCCGTTGTTGCAGCATCAGCAATATCTAACAAAAAGAAAGCATCAGCACGACGTTCAACCATTTCAATTGCACGATCTGGAATGTTACCACTGCCTGAACTATGAGCACCGGGGATAGCCAAGAGATTAAAGTCAATCTCGTCAGCGTTCGCCAATGTCTTAATACCAATATTCAAATCACCAGATAGGCCAGTGGTATCTGTAGCAACCATATCTGTAAGTAGATTTGAACGTTGGTCGAATCCATCCCAACCATCATAGAAAGGAACAGTAAACCGAACTTTATTGGTTGATGAATAATTAGATGAATTAGTTCCAAGAATATCAATTCTTGTAAAGTTAGTAGTATTAGTCGAGCCAGTATAATCAGCAGCGTTAACAAAACAAAGAATACCATCATCTGCTGAAGTTGTACCAGAAGAAGACGTTACAGTTTTCTTAAGCCTATCAGATACACCGGGGTTGTCAAAATCAATACCAACAAACACACCAGCATCTACGGCACTACGTGTATTTAGATGATTCAATTTCGTAGGCAACACCGGAACATAAGCTGTGCCACTTACAGCATAATCATTCTTTGGTATAGCAGCAAGTTTTGGAATACCCTTAAAACCCGCAGGGCGAGCACTTGAGGGGAATCCACTACCAACTTCTACTCTAACAAATCTTGATCTGTTAGGATAATCACCATCATACAGAATTTCAGGAGGATCTTGAGTAAGATCGTAAACAGGTCTACGATCACCAATTACTCTAGCGATATACTGTTTAGATGCCGGGTTAAGATTACAATTAATAAATGTTTCATGAATAATAGGTTCGCGGTCTGTATCATCAAACTTACGAACGATAACAGTGAACGATGGGAAAGCAGATGCAGAATCAGTATATGCCACTTGCGTGATACCAATCTTAACATTACTATTCTCATGGTCACCATGAGCTGTTGTAAAGAAACGGAACAATTCATAAACCGTTCCACTATGATTTTGTGATACGATAAAAGGTGTTTGAGCACCAGTAAATCCACCAGTTATTTCTTCAAAAGAGTCACCACCGGCGGTGCACGATACCTTCGAGTGTGTTGCAACAGGTCCGGCGATGTTTCCAGCATGGTCACCGACGGCATAGTTAAATACAGCATCCACATAAAGGCCGGTCAGTTGTTCACCAGACTTCGATTCTTCAGGATCTGTTCCAAGGACTTTTTTGATATAGTTACCAGAGCTTTCGGTCAACGAAAGACCTATAACTACTTCATTATCTGCGGACAATGCAAAATTCGTTGGTGTACCAGAAAGGAGAATGTCCATCGGATTCTCCCCGACTGATCCACCAGTTGTTCTACGTCTAACAATGCCTAAAATTGTCTGGTCGGCACTTACAGCAGAAATAGAAGTAATATTTGATGGAGTGGGGAAAGACAGTAATCCAACATTACCTTGAGATTTTGTTCCACGGCCTAGTGTACGAACAACCTGTAGACTAGTACCATTTCGCAGATATGATTTAGCAGCATAAGGCATATACTTGTCAGTAGACAAACCACCAAAGGTTTCTCTGAACTCACCGAAGTTGTTCACCTGAACGGGACGGAAGGCCGGCCCCTTCTGTGTCAAACCAATAAGTGCAGCACCAATGGCTCCTGCGCCAGCAGGAACGAAGGATTCATCTAATTCTTGAGTATATACGCCAGGAGATACAAATACTTCCATTAAAATTCTCCAAGTATAAGAATTAAGTGTTATTCAGTTGTGTGTATTCTTTTTAAATCGTTTTCAGAAGCAGATATACACGTATTTGCTAATAATTCGTAGTAGAGTTATCTTATAGCTATACAATAAAACCAGTTAACTCCTACTATAAATAGGGTTTCTTTTTCCTCAAATACACACTTAATACCTATCACTGAAGAATTTTACACTAAAATGGTTTAATTTACATCATCATCACTAGCATCATCATTTTTAATCACTGGTATACGTGTATCAAGTGGCAAATCTTCTTTATCACCGTTTTCGTTTGATCTTATATCATCTAACAACAAATTAAGTTGTAACAGGGCGCCTTGATTGAGTTGTAGGCTTTGTTGCTGTTCCTGTAACGAACGTGTTAGATTTTCTATGTTGTTGCTTATCTCTTCAACCACAGTTGATTGGTTTTCTACCTTTTGAGTAAAGTATTCAATACTAAACTTCTCTACTTCTTTCTCTTCTTCTGACATTTTCTATTCCTTTGAAATGATAATTGAAATAATAATGAACTGGCCGGGATTGTGGTTCAAATGTGGAGTTCACCCCCTCTCACAATTTCTCCGGCCAGCTCAAATTAGTTATTTAGAGTCTGCAACACTTTGTTTACGATATGATGTTGCTAACTTCTTTACTTTACCGATTGCCTTTCGTGCTCTTGTACCAGCTGACTTGTTTCCTGCCTCAGCCTTGGCATGGTTGTCAACGAAAAGTTCAATCTGTTCTAAAATTAGATCATATGTGCTAACTTCCATTTGTGTTCTCCTTAATGGTCACCAGATCCTTTCTGGCAGTGCTTAGATATTAAAATGGCCCCATAGATACATTGATTATAAAACCCTTTAAAACCTGCCTACGGAGTCTATATAGGGATTTAACAATGTCGTTTGAGATTATAAACAACAAATCGGAGTACGATCTAGTCGTACCCCGATAGATGTTGTTATACTACTGTATAATTAAGATGCAGCTTTAGCCTGTGTCTTAACACTCTTAAGAGCCTTCATCATATCGATAATTCCAGCTGATCCACCAGCAATAGTAGCTGTGCTGACAACCCAATCAAGAAATTGTCCAACCATAATAGGACCAGCAGCCGGCCCGTGTCCTAGAAGTGCTTCTAGAATGTATAGTTGATAACTGAACACAACAAGACCTGAGACAACGAAAGAAATCAACGGCCAAGGCTTGACATATAGATCAGTCTTTGATAATGCTTTAACTTGTGCTACTGCTCGTTCAATCACGACCATTAGCAAAGCGGCATTTGTTAATAATGTGGTTACGTCTACGTCCATTTTTTTAACTCCTTTTAGCTATGTGGGCCACCAAACAGGTGACCCACATATTTTGAGGGGTTGTTTTAACCCACGGCAGCCTTTATATCACCAAAGGTTTCTGCCACCTTTTTACTTCCACCGCTCAGTAATCCAGCTGTAAGAACTTGGCCTAACACCGAAGTGTCTCCATTAAACAATATTGCTACCAAATCCACTGGCACTTGATTGGCGATTAGAAACGAAACACCGATAGCGATAGGTACCTTAAGGCCCTTACCACCTAGAAGTTTCGTGTAATACTTCCAACCAAAAACAGTTGCTAGACCTCTTTCAATAATCACTGAAAGAGTAATGAGTAAAGCAAATACACTAGCTACGTTTTCAAGTACAGGTCCAAAATCCATATATATTCTCCATATATATTATTAAAATTTTTACATTAACAATTAATAATTAACCATTAACGTTAGATTTAAGGTTATATGTATCATAACCAAATAATGACATCTAGCGTTTTACTCTCCTACGGATTAAGTTTCGCGGCAAAATCACGAAGGAACTCAGTGGCCCGGCCATCACGAAAACGAAGGCGACCTACGCCATTCTCTTTCGCGTTATATTCACGAATTGCCACAACCATAATATCTTGAAGGATTATCTTGGCGAGACCGGTAGCAGAAGCGACCGGAAACTGCATCTGTACCCAGACGCGATCCACGCTGTCAGGCAACACGGTTATGCCACCAACGGCAGAGAAGTCCAGATCGTCAGCCGTCAACTGACTGTCAACTCTGGCCGCTAATATCGCGGCACCAGCGATGTTAGCAGCCATCCGGGCTTCCATAGCTGCAACATAAACCGACTTCCCGGCAACAGTAGTCGTATCAAGCTCGACAGTAACAGACTGTCCAAAAACAGGAAGTGTTGTAAATAATAACAGAATACCTGTTATCATTATATGAATATGAAACCAATTCCGATAATTCTTTGTGTAAAACATGTTATAACTCCTTATTAATAATTTTATTATTCAAATTGTCAATTATACATCCTTAGTGAACCAATTAATACTGCTGGTTTCCTGCCGCATTACCTGTGTTAGATGCATCTCCTTAATAGACTTCGTTGCCAACGCCGTCGCCACCGCACGTAGACCAGCCAGTGCCGGTCACCGACATGGCAACATCCATGACATTCCCACATACAATTCCATTGTTCCCGCTCGCGCCTATGTTAATTGAAGAAGATGCGTCATCAATAACATTGCCCATGATGATTGATTCGTCGCCCGCATCCCCTATATATATAGGGTAGTCAGCCCAATCATCCCCAAACCAGTTGTTCAGAATGCGTATGCCATGATTACCTGCATAAATCCCATACGCATCGCCGCCATGAAACCAACTGTTCTTGATAGTCCCACCCGGTGTAGAATTCGCAGAAAGCCAGTTGACCGCTCCAAGAGATCCATCACTGTCGAGGAAGGCCACGTTGTCTATGGTAACATGTTGGGAATGTTGATGGACTCTCATAGCGCGTCCAGCGGCTCCGCTGGACGTAGTCCTAACAGCAAAATTACGAAGAGTAGTGCCAATCCCCGAGTTGTTCACCGAACCGGCCGCGTCTCCGACAGCTATTACATCTTTGCCCCAGTCATCGTTGGACTGGATTAATGTTATTCTCGGCCCAGTGTTCTTTCTCAACAAGTTTGCCTGTCGGGCCAAGGGGCCGGGCGCGGGGGTTATCCCTCCAAAAGTTCCATTACCGCCGCTCCCCGCGCCTTCGAGGATCGTGTTTCGCGCTCTGATCTCGGTCGAACCCCACTCATTATAAGTCCCCGCCCGCACCTGAATCTTATTTTGACCCGCAATCTCCCCTGCTTGGATGGCCATCCGCACGCTCCAAAACACACCCTCTTGGCCCGAAGAATCCACAACAACCCAACCGTTGATCACAGCCTTCGGATCTTCATACGTCCACCGATGCGCTGCCGCTGATAGCAAGTTCGGATCGCGTTGGACTACCACCAACCGCGTCGGTGTCACGTAGGCATATGATACTGAGTCGGCTCCCGGCTCAACCCAGACCACGGCATCTTTGATGGCACCGTTGGCACTCTTGACGCGAAACTGTGGAATGAGCGTGGTCGCGCCCATGACGAACACCTGAAGACTATCGTCGTCGCCAGTAACTAAATACCCATCATCGCCGTTCATGTAATCGATGCCGGTGGTGCCCCCCGGAACACATGAAGGACATGCCAAGGTGCCGTTCTCAAAGCCAGCTATGTTCATCATCTTCAGGCCATCACTATAAACCCCACCGGCTTCTTTGTGCGACCAAACTGAGGTGCTGACCGTTGCGTGAGTAATACGGCCATCAAAGAAATCCTCTGCCGTGTCGCCAGATGACCCAGATCCAATAAAAAGTACCTCCCCAGAATCGTCGATGTTGCCAGTAATAGTATCCGATCCTATAAACACGCCGTTGAGATACATTGCGACGTTCGCACCATCGTATGTCCCGACAACATGATACCATGTAGCCAAGGAAACATCAGGACCAGTTACCCCGGCAGCACCATCACTTGCGTTTTGTATATATATCCCAATGTTGTCGCCAGCATCTATGACAATCCTGAACGAACGGTCACCAGCTGTGCCTTGGTCCCATTTCGACAAGATATATTCCTCTCCACCGCTATCAACATCACGATAGAACCATGCCGAGAAGGTTATCTCGGCCATGCCACCCCAATCAGCGTGGTCAACCTGCGACAACGACTGCGATGATGCAGCTACAAAATTCGCATATATCCCACCGGGACCGCCTTTTACAAACGTGACGGTGTTGTTGTTAGTGAAGTGCTTCTCCCTGTCGGCGCTTTCGTCGTAGATCGAATGGAGCGGCCAAGCCCCGTGAAGGTCGCCTTTTCCATACGGAGCGTGGAGGAGAGCGTTGAGTCTGAGCTTGGCCCCGTTACGCTGCGGCCGGACAGAGGACGATTTTGGGTGAGTGTGAATGACGTGTAATTGCTCGTCGCTGGCCACTACAAGGACATCTCCGTTATTGCCAGCAGCAGACGCGCCTTCAAACACAACTGCATGTTTCTGGACCTCTGAAGCCTGATAGAGATCCTCGGAACCAGTCCGAGAGGCATAGAATTCCCCACCGTTAACCCAAGAGTTCATTGCGAAAGTAGAGTCAGAATCCAGCACGGTCATGCGGTAAATAATCATATCCTGTGATACATAATCCCTAAGAGTGAAAACACCTCCTTTTGATGTCATCGCAAGCCAATCCGCACTTTCATCCGGCATATTGCCGCGGAAAATACCATTAACCCAAGGGTTATACAGATTCGACCCACCGTCAGTCCCAACCATCCAGTATTGCGCCGTCCTTCCGCTTCCGTCTCGCATCGGCATCTGGAAAGGATCGCGGATAGCGTCCACGGCATGGATCACGTTATTGTTGATCTCCATCGTCGTAGCCGAATTAAATGCTGCGTCGTATCCGCCCGCAGCATTTCGCGTTGTGATCCCGTCTCCCTTCCATACATACTTGCCAGCAGTATCGTAGAAAAACATCTTATCCATCTGAAAATCCACCACCGCCATTCCAGCACCGGTAGTGATGTAAAGAATATTATCGAGAAACAGGATGTCAGTGGGCGCGTTGTCGCCAAAAACCCCATTGGCCTCTTTATCAAAGTGTATCACCCGCGTCATGTCGTCGCGATTCCAGCAAATAATAGAGTCGCCACCGTCTGATACAGTCCAGAGCCACCGTTGCGGCAGGAGTTTCTGCTCAGTCCTCCAGAACGACCCATTAAGCTCTGCCGTCCTTCCGGCAACCATGTCCCACATCGTTTCAGGATCATTGAGATCGCCAACGATGATGTGTGTGCCACTGGCTCCTGATGATGTCGTGAGTATAGTGTCAGGTAAATCCATGTATGCTTGAGCAGCAAAGAACACAGAGTCATGTGCTGCACCAATTGTTGTTTTACCACCACGTACAGCAGCTGTGGACCATTGTCCGAATACTGGTGTTAACATTAATATTGTTAATAATAATGCATATTGTAATTTTCTCATTTTATAATCAACTCCATATTTTATTTTTACGACGACGGTACATCAGATATATTTCCAGTAGGAATATAAAATTCTGCAGCGCCTCTTGCAAATGAAGAAACATCTGCTGTATTACCTAACAACCACCATCTATTATCAGATGATTGCCACCAACCTAATGTCCAAACTGTACTGGCTGCAACAAGCATCTTCAGCGGTGCAGCAATGTGCATTGCCAAACCACCACCAGCAATACCAACTTCTTGAGCTGAGTTAATTGTCATGGCCTCTGTCAGCGCTTCACCATCGTCGGCCGAAGTGTAGAATTTAATATTACCAGGCATGTCACCCGTACCGGGAGTACCGTCTACGGCAAACTCAATGGCTGCAGCCGGGGCTTCATAGTCAGTACCATCATCACCATAAGCAATGATCGACCCAAGTATCTCACCACTCGTTACAACCGTAGAACTCCCAATTGTAGCATGACCACTCTTTAGAAATGCCAGCGTCGGCGCCGTAGCTCTGGTGGACGTTGTTGACCATCCACCGATCAGAACATTCATGTCAGGTGCAGTAGTTCCTAAAACTTGCAACTCAGGAATAACAGCATTGGTTCCTCCACCGTCAGAAATTGTCTGTTGTGAGGTGCCACCAACAACCACACCATAACCGTCGGCAACAGTTACATTTGAGTCGAACGCTCCACCACTACTAAATCCTGTAGACGTACCTGACGTTTCAACATCACCAGCAAACGTGACTTTTTGATTGGCTCCAATAGTCATGGCCAGCGTCAAAGTCTCACCAGCATCAGCTGTCGTATAAAACTTAATCTCGCCTGGCATATCACCCGTGCCAGGAGTGCCATCTACAGCAAATTCAATCGCTGCAGCGGGTGATTCAAAGTCTGTACCGTCTGCTCCATAAGCAATAATACTACCGATGATTTCACCATCTGTTACAATTGTATTACTGCCGAGAGTCGCATGTCCACTCTTAAGCAAAGCAATGGTTGGCGCGGCGGCTCTAGTAGCTGTTTCTGAAAATGCTGCATATAAACTAGAAGAATCTTCCTGTGCCGTACCCAATACCTGAAGTTCTGGAATTAAATTTGTAGTACCATCACCAGTTGAAATAGTAAGCTGTGACGTATGCCCAATAGTCAAACCACCGCCAGTGAGAATGTTCATGTTATTTCCATCAAACAGCAAATTCGCTTCCGCATCCAATTCAGTGGTTGTCGAACCAACTGTAACCATTTCATTCACAGTGGCATTATTAAGAGCAGTAACTGGAGCCGCGGCGGAGAACACGGTATTTGTTGCAGTAATATCATCACAATAGATATGTTTCCATCTAATTGACGTTGTTCCTAAATCATTAGTTCCATCAACAGTTGGATGAATACCGTCTGCAACAACTGTAGCAACCGTTACTGCACCTCTCCGAAGGCCCCAATTACTATTAGATGTTGTTCCTATACTACCGGAAGCAGTTTCAGCTTTCCACTCCATTGTAATATTGTTAACAGAGTTGTTAAGTTTTATAGAAGCACTACTAGAATCCAATCCCACAAACTCAGCAATAACTTTATTAGAAGGAGCAATGGTTCCGAAACCAATGTGACCAGCGGGTTTTATAGAGAAATGTGTTCTTCTACCAGTTTGTTCACCACTTACAGTTGCAATAGATAAAGTATCTACTGATGTTCCTGAAAGTTTAAGATTCCAATTGACACCAGAGTCATTGTTTAAATATAGATCAGCCGTTCCATTAGCCTTTGTTGTTTCATAATGAGCTGCAACATCATTAGCAGACTTAATTGTAAAAAATCCTGACAATGATATGGGTATAGTTTCACCCAGCGCGATACCAGTAGTAGCTGATAGACCAGCAACAGTATATTTTAGGGCTGTGCCTAACTTCGGTGGTGTTATTGAACCGTTTTGTATTTGTATGTCACTTACTAAAGCCAAGGCTTATTCTCCTTAATACATTTACATGCATCATAAATATCACTTACAACGGATAAGTGATGGTTTCTCCATCTAAAATTTCTTCAAGGGTTCGCCCGTTTGCTTCAAACTCGCCAGCACTTACGGCATTTTCTTCCATAATGATTTTAGATGGCGTTCTATCAATTTCTACATTACCTTTATTAATCAAATATGCTTCTGCATTTAGAGTAAACGATGATCTTATGATTCTTTCTTCTGACGAAAAATCTTCAACGTTACTTTCGTCTGCCGATGATTCAAATCGCGCATAGAAAAAATATCCATTATATTCTAAATCACTCAACAGGAACTCGGCCCATATCATATTGTGAAAATGGTTAGAGTGTTTCACATATGACGCCCAAAAAGTTATGATGTAAGGAACATTGATAAACTCCGGCCAAGGAAGACGATGAACCTCATATACTGGTTGTTCATCCTTATAACGATTACCAAAGTGTTGAGAATGGTTGTATGGGTTATGAAACGGAACTCGTTGTTCGCTTTGAAAACTGCTTGGAGCGATTTTTTTTACAATAGTAACAGAAGGTTCACCATCTTGAGTCACGGGCCGGTGTCTTTCTAGATTTGGTTCAATGTCACCACGTTTAATAGAAATAATTGGTAACTTTAACATTCCATTGTGATCACGAAGATTGTTTAACCCTTCTTCTGATTTGTTACCCTGCATTTGAGCAAAGCGTTCCCAAGCACCAAACAAGACAGGCACCTTACGGCCTTTCAATTGTGTCGGATGTTTTTTATCAAACCAATCATAAACAGCTTTATCAATAGATAAAATAGTAACCTCATCTAACTCAATCACTTTTTTAAGTGGGGTTTTTCTTTCGGCCATTTTTTATCTCTTAATATGGATTGGCTGAATCATTATCAACATAAACGTTTTCAGTATCTCTGTTACCGGCAAATACTTCTTCACGGACGGACAAGCACCGCACTATCACGCTAAGTTTCGTT
>CEPX01135643.1_pt1 | contig 14215 bp, 16 predicted proteins | sample 361361 | NCBI WGS metagenome assembly CEPX01 (sample SAMEA2619974, study PRJEB7988) | marine metagenome | biome: marine biome (ENVO:00000447); feature: mesopelagic zone (ENVO:00000213) & marine oxygen minimum zone (ENVO:01000065); material: "saline water (ENVO:00002010), including plankton... | reverse complement strand
AAATAATCTTTAAAAAAAAGAATAATAATTCTGTAACATTATCAGTTTTAGTTAAAACAGGATCTAATTATGAAGTTAAAGGAGAAGAAGGAATTTCCCATTTTATAGAACATTTATTATTTGAAGGAACTAAAAAAAGAACATCTCAAGAAATAACAAACTCTATTGAAAGTTTAGGTGGAGATCTAAATGCATTTACTTCTCATGAAGCTACTGTTTATTTCATAACAATACCAAAAAAACATTTTAACATAGTATTGGATATTTTATCAGATATGATTCAAAATTCAAAATTTGATTCAAAAATAATAGAAAAAGAAAGAAAAGTGATTTTAGAAGAAATTAATCTACATACAGATGATCCTAAAGTGTATCAATGGATCTTATTTTTAAAAAATTTATATGAAAAACATCCTACAAGAAATCCAATTTATGGGGATGAAAAATCAATGAAATCAATAAAAAGACAAGATATTTTAGAATATTATAACAAATATTATTGCCCTAACAATATGATAATAAGTGTTGTAGGCAATATAGATAATCCATTAAAAAAAATAGAAAAATCATTTTCAAAATTTAAAAATAAAAAAATTCCTAAAAGAAATATTGTAAAAGAACCATCAAACAAAAATAAGATTACAAAAGAAATAAGAAAAATTTTACATTCTTATCTAGTTTTAGGATATAAAGTTGGAAAAAGATTGGAAAAAGATTTCTATGCTTTAGAGGTTATTAGAGCAATTGTTGGGAGAGGACAATCAGGAAAATTATTTGATGAGATAAGAACAAAAAGAGGGCTAGCCTATTCAGTTGGAGTACATCATGATTCTTCAGTAGATTATGGTTTTTTTGCAATCTATGTGGGAATGGATAAAAAAAATGTAAGTTTAGTCAAAAAAATAATACTAAAAGAATTAAATAAAATAAAGAATATTGATCCTAAAGAACTAAAAGATGCAAAAACATATTTAGAGGGTAAATTTCTATTAGATATAGATGATAATAGAAAAGAGTCTATTAGTCTAGTTGATTGGGAGATGATTAAAGATTCTAATTTAGTTTATGATTATCTAAAAAACATAAATAAGGTTACACAAAAAGATGTTGTAAGGGTGGCTAAAAAATATTTTGATAACAATTATACTTTAGTTACTATAGAATCTTAAGAAAGTTTATTAAATATAAATTCTTCATTAAAATATATGAAAAGAGGTCAAGTAACTATATTTGTTATAGTTGGATTAATATTAGTTATTATTCTAGGATTATTATATTATTTTCAAGGTGATTTTAAGATTGATGTAAAACAACAAAGATTATCATCTGAATTAGAAGAGACTAGAGATTTTATATATGAATGTTTAGAAGAAACATCTAAAGAAGCAGTATATGAAGTAAGTTTACAAGGAGGTTATTATAATCTTCCTATAAACTCTATAAATAATAGTGTTCCTTACTATCATTTTAATGGAAATAAAGATATTCCTAATAAAAATGTTATAGAAGACTCAATTTCTAGTTATGTTGATGATACTATTGACTTTTGTATAAATGATTTTTATGTATTTGATAATATTAGTATTAATGCTGATAATATTAAAAGTAAAGTTTCTATTAAAGAGTCTAATATTAATATTCTATTAGAATATCCTATAACAATAGAAAAGAATGATATTATTGTTAAGGATGATCAAGAATATAATGTTAATTTAGATATTCCCATAATTAGTATGTTAGATATAAGTACTAATATCATATTTAACTTTATTGAGGAGGATGGAGATATATGTGCTAGTTGTATTATTGATTTAGCTTTAGATAATGATATTTCTATTGAATTAATACAAGGTTTTAATGAAGATATTTTTATTTTAGAAGATAAAAATTATGAGTTTGATGATTTAAGCTATAAGTTTGTATTTGGAGTTAAGTATCAATGAAAAAGATGATTATGATCGTTTTGTTTGTAGTATTGTTATCTAATTCTGTGATGGCAAGTGAACATGAAACGATCATAACAAATGAACAAGATGTAAGTACATTGGTTAATGAAGAACTAGAAAAGGGAAGTATTAGTGTAGCTAAAGCAAAAGTGAAAAAAGTAGGAGAAAGAACCATATTAGAAGTAGAAAAAGGTGGATTTGTTAAAATTGGAAAGAGATTATATTCCAATATTGGAAAAGGAACTTTTATCTTAGATAAAAAAGGAAATTTAGTAAAAGCAGAGATTACTACAAATGAAAATAAAGGTGTGTATACTTTTGAAGGAATTTCTAAAAAAATAACTGTTCCCCCTAATACTAAAATAATCTATGAGAATGGAAAAGTTAGCTTTGAAAAAAATAAAGAATATCTAATTGGAGAACATAAAGTTAAAGCTCATAATGATATGGTATTAGTTAAAGATTTTATAACTGGTGATTTTGTTTTAGATGGAATTGATGTAACTGATGGAATAACTAAGCTTACTGATAAAGGAGTTTTGATAGAGCAAGGAAGAGTTTTGTATAAAGGTCTCAAATTTGAGGTTGTTAATGATGCAACTCAAATACTAATACCAAATATTAATGCAGATTTATCAAAGTTCAAAGGAAATTTTTTGAGAATAAATGATAAAGATAAAACATTAGAAGCAAACACAATTAGTAATGGAATGATAAGTCTTCAAGTTCTAGAAACAAATAAAATATTTTCATTATTAGATAAGAAAGACCGCCTTTTAATAAAACTATTCGAAGGCTATGGTATTAAAGTAACCAATAGAGAAGAAAAAGGATTGATACCTTTGATGAAACCAATTTCTGGAAATCAAGAATCTTTATTAATTATTGAAAATGGATTAGTTAAATATTTCTTATCAAACGGTAAAAGATTTTATGGTTTAAGATATTATGGTGTCGAAAAAGGAGAGAATCCTTCACTCATTTTAGCTAAGAGATATGAAAGTGTACCATTTATAATTGAAAGACAAGATCATATTGATAAATTTGGTTCGGCAAATAATTTAGCTTTTTTTGATGGGGATAATGGAAAATTACCTTTTATTATAAGTAATTCTAAATATCTACCTATTGATGAAAATCTAAAAAATCATCGTAAAATGATGACTCTTAATCAACTAAAAGAATCACATCCAAATATAAAATTTGAAGTAAGAACAAGCTTAGACGCTACAAAAGATATAGTCCCACCAAGTACACTTAGGATAATAGATAAATGGTTGAGTGATAATGAAGGAAAAATAATAACAAAAAGGATAATATTAGATGATAATTTTAATGCTTTTGCAACAATGATAGATTCAACAACTATTGGTGTAGGAAGGATTTTCTTAGGAATACATTCATCTTCTGGTGAGGCAAGTGAAGAACTTAGAGAATTAGGACCTCTTAGGATTTTAGGACATGAATATGTACATGAACAAGATGAAGATTATTTTATGAGACAAATGCAACTAACAATGGAGATTGCATTTGGAAAGGAAGGTGATAGACTAACAGGAAAAAGTATTGAATTTAAACCTATAGACTCATTTTACAAAGAAATTGGAGAAAGAGGTAAAGCAATAATTATTGAAGAGATAATAAAGACAAATAAGAAAAAATGTTTAAAAGATCCAGATCATCCAGTATGTAATAATATTGAATTTCATTCAAAAAGAGATGTTTCTATTTTTCCAAGTCTTTATGGAAGAAGTAAAAGTGGGGAGAAATATGCTAAATTAGCAGGTGTACCTTATATGTATTCATTAACAAGCCATATTATGGGTGGATTTTATAGGGAACTTCCAGCAACTGTTCTAGAACTTCCTTATGATAAATTGATAAAATTAGCTAATGAAAGAAACAAAAAAAATGAGCTTACTTTAAGAGGAAAAAATATTAGAAAAATAGTACAACTTTCTTTTGATACAAACAAATTAGCTATGTCTATAGATAAATATAAAAAATTTATTAAAGAGACTGAAGGAAAAGAATGTAGAACAAAAGACTGTATTGAATTTAGATGTTTAGAATATAAATTGATTTGTTGCCAAGACTTTAAAAATTCTCCTAATTGTGGACCATTGGTTATAAAAACAGACACTGTTTTTGTGCAAGATGATTTAGAAAAAGAACCCGAAGATCCAGGAGATTAAAATTATCTTATTTTCTTTAATATTATTTTCTTAACAACATCAGGCTTAGCTTGACCTTTAGTTAACCTCATAACTTGTCCAACAATGAAATTTAATGATCTTTCTTCTCCTTTTTTATAATCTTCAACAGCTTTTTTATTTTTTTTGATAGCTTCTTCACATATCTTCTCTAATTCATCTTCTTTAGCAATAACTCTTAATCCTTCTTTTTTAACATATTCTTTAACATCAAAAGGTTTTTTTATTAATTTTTCTAAAATCTTTTTTGCATTTGCATCTGTTATTTGTTTTTTCTCAACTAGATTTAATAAATCAATCAAATGTTTTTCATCTATTTCCAAGTCTTCTATACTTTTTTTATTATAATTTAAAACTCTCAATAATTCTCTTCTTAACCATCTAGCAGCTAAGATAGGATCTATTTCTTTAGATACTTTTTCAAATAATAAAGCTAATTTATGTTCTTGTGATAAAACCTCTGCATCTTTTTTATCTAATCTAAACTCTTTTAGATATCTCTTAATCTTTTCATGAGCCAATTCTGGAATTTCTTCTTTAGATTTATTTATTTTATCTCTATCAAATTCTACTTTTACTAAGTCTCCCTCAAATATATAACCATAATCAATTTCTTCTTCTTTTTGTCTTAATGAAAATGTTATTCCTTTACTAGAATCCCAAGCTCTTGTTTCTTGTTCTACTTTTTTAGAATTCTTTTGTCTATCTACTTCATTCAATAAAGCAGTCTCAACTTCTTTAAATCCTGAAATGTTTTTTATTTCTACTTTTGTGTATCCTTTTTCTTTAATTGAAATATTAGCATCTACTTTTATTGGATTTTTATTGGGATCATATACTCCTAGATAACTTATTACTGAAATTAATTTTCTTAAAAAATCTCTCGCTTCTTCAGGACTTTCTAAATCTGCTTCTGTTACAATCTCACATAAAGGCATTCCAGCCCTATTATAATCAACTAAAACATAACTAGATTTTTGCATTCCTTCTGGATGAACTAATGATCCAGGGTCTTCTTCCAAATGAATTCTCTTCAATTTTATTTCTTTATTTTCTAACTTTAACACCCCATTTATACCTAAAGGAATCTCATATTGTGTAATCTGAAAATTTTTATTCATATCAGGATAAAAATAATTTTTTCTAGAAAAGAAAATTTCATTATTAACCTTAAAATTTAAAGCTAAAGATAATTTTAAAGATTGATTTATAGCTTCTTTATTCAATACAGGTTTGGATCCAGGATGACCTAAACAAGTAACACAAGTATGAGTGTTTGGCTCAGAAGTCTCTTTAGGTAGAGAACAACCACAAAATAACTTAGTTTTTATTTTGTTTAGAGGAACATGACACTCTAATCCTATTTTTATCATTTTATTGAACCTCATATGTAATTTATATCTTTTTTGATTAAAGAAAATGTATAGATTAGATTAAAGAAAAGCTTATAAGAACACATTTTAAATCATTAAAATGGGTTTTTTACAAAATTTGATTATGATAATAATAGTAATCATAGGTTTAATAGCGACATATAGCCTATTTAGTAAAAATCCAGAAAAATACTATAAACTAGCTTTAAAATCACATAAAAAGGGTGAAAAATATCATTTATTAGGAGATTCAGGATTAGCTAATGATTACTATGAAGAATCAGAACATTACAGAAAAAAAGCTGAGGAGCTTAAAAATGTGGCATAATGAACTAAATTTTGAATCAAATCCCTTCTCATTAGATAAAACTACAGAACTTATAGGTTATGAAGATGTGATAGATGAGATGATCTACACATTAGAATCAGGAAATATGATATTTATAGAAGCTCCAGATGGTTTTGGAAAAACTTCTTTACTAAAGATTGCTATCAACAAATATAAAGGAGAAGGAAGAGTGGCATATATTGATTGTAATAGATTAGATGATCTTAATATTGAAAGAGTAGTAATGAACAAATATGGATTCATCAAAAAACTTATCTCAAAAACTCCAAAAGATATGATAATTTTAATTGATAATATTAATAATCTTTCTAAAAAAAATTGTGAAAGACTAAAATATTTCTTTGATCAAAATTATATAAGATCTGTTGTATTTTCAGGAGTTGATTACAATTCTGTTTATTTCACTCCAAGTTTAAAAGATAGGATAAGTAAAGTAGAAAAACTTCCTGAACTAAAAAATGAAGAAGCAATTGAGATAATAGAATCTCGAGTAGGTAATAATGAATTACTTTCAAAAGAAACTATAAAATCAATCTTTTCAATATCTAAAAGAAATCCAAAACAATTTATAAAAAATTGTGAAAAAGTAGCCAAATATGCAGTTGAGAATTATAGTAGAATTGTAAAACAAGAACATATCACTAAAGTTTTTAATACAAAAGAAGAAATAAAACTAGAATCTAATGAAAATAAAGAAGAATTAATTAAAATAAAACCAAAAAAAGAAACATATAAACAAAAAGTTGAGAAAGAATTAGCAAAAGAACAAAAAAAACAATCAAAAAAAAATCAAAAAAAATCAAAAAAAGAACAGATTCCAAAAGAAATAGATCTTGAAGTAATAGAAAACGAATTAGAAAAATCTAAACAAAACATAGCTGAAAAATATTATTAAAATGGAAATTTGGTATGAAGAAGTAGGATTCAACAATAATCCATTCAGTATTAAACCAGCAGCATATCATAATGAGCTGTATGGTTATGATATAGATAATATGATCACTAAAGTTAATGAAGGAAAAGTATTGTTTATAGAAGGAGAATACGGAAAAGGTAAAACAACAATATTAAAGAAAATAATAAAAGAATTTGGTGGGAAAAATAAATTAATTTATTATAGTTGTAACAGAACAGAAGATAATTTAGACATTCAAAAATTAGTGGATGAAAGACCTGGATTTTTTTCTAGAATATTTGGAAAAGTTCCAAATGATATGATTTTATTATTAGATGAAGTCCAAGATTTACTTGCAGAAGATTCTGATCAAGTAGTTCAAAGTTATAAAAAATACTTCAAATCAATAGTTTTAGTAAGCTCTGATTATAAAGAAATAAAGTTTAGTAATGGTTTAAAAGACATTATAGGAGAGAACATAATAAAATTAGAAGAACTTTCGGGTGAAGATAGTATAAAAATAATAAGAAAAAGAGTTGGAAATAGATTATTAACAGATGATCAAATTAAAAAAATAGCTAAAAAATCAGATAAGAATCCTAGAAAATTATTAAAAAACTGTGAAAAAGTTAGTAGATATTCTATTAATCTTGGGTATGATGAAGTAAAAGATGACCATATAAAGAAGAACTTAGGAGAATAATAATGATAAAAGCATCTTATCTAAGGAGAAATGATTCTTTTGATCTTGAAGATATTAGAAAAGCAATAAATTTTTTATATCTAAATGGAGTCATTGGAGCTCCAGGTAGGTCAGATGTATACGTAGAAGGAGGATTACGTTATTTAGGGGAAAAAGAAGGTCCTATGGCGATCATTTTTAGTAAACCTCTACACCCAACATTAAGATGTAGGGAAGTATTAATTATAGATCCTAGAGATGAGATGATAAAGCCTGGAAAGTTGGAATTATTTTTATTATTAACCTTAAATCTCATACTAAAACCAGAAGAAATAAAAAATGATTCTGGGTCATTCGAATCTATAAATAAGTTTTTAGATTATGAAAGAAGTAAACAATTAAATTAATTTTCCAACTTCAATTAATTTTTTCTCATCTAAATAATTTCCAATAAACATAGCTCCAATAGGCATATTCTCTTTATTATTACCAACATTAACACTTAAATGAGGCAACCCCGCAATATTAGGACCAACAGTTAACATATCGATCATATAATTTTCTACAATACTTAACTTATCAACATCTTTAATCTTAGGAGCAACCATTGGAACAGTTGGGCTCAATAAAACATCAAATTTCTTAAAAGCTTTTTTATATTCTTCAATAATCATAGTTCTAATCTTCATTGCTTTCATATAATAAGCATCTCTATAACCAGCCATTCTTGCAAAAGTTCCAATCATTATCCTTCTTTTAACTTCCTTACCAAAATTATCACTTCTAATTTTAGTAAAATATTCATTATAAACTTCATCTAACTCCTCATGAACACCATACCTCATCCCACAATATTTAGCTAGATTTGTACTTGCTTCAGAAGGAGCAATTAAAAAATAAGTTGGGATTCCATATTCAATTGATATAGGTAAGGAAACATATTCATATTTTATTCCTAACTCATCTATTTTCTCTAAAATTTTATCTTTAATTTCATCATCAACATTAAATGCCTCTTTGATAATCCCTATTTTTTTAACATTAGAATCTTTATTCAAATCTTTATTTAATGAAGTGCTATCGTTTTCATCATATCCCTTAATAACATCTAATAATAAATCAACATCATCAACATCTTTAGCTATACCTCCAATTTTATCGAGGCTATTTGCATAATCAATCAACCCATATCTAGAAACTAAACCATAGGTTGGACACAATCCAGTTACACCACAAAAAGAAGCAGGATTTACAATACTTCCACCAGTAGATTCAGAAACAGCTAAATGAGGATATTTTGTAATTTTAGCTATACCTCCTGCACCTCCTGAACTCCCACCAGTTACTCTTTCTTTATCAATTGGATTTTTAGGAATTTGATAATCTAATCCAACATTAGTACTAAAACCACCAAAACCAAACTCATCTTGAGAAGTCTTTCCTATGATTATTCCGCCTTCATCAATAATTTTTTGGATAGCTGTAGCATTAAATAATGGTTTATAATTTTTTAAGATTCTACTTCCAGCAGTTGACTCAACATCTTTAACACAAATACAATCTTTAACAGATATTGGCACTCCTAATAATCTTCCTTTTTTATTTTTCTTAATATTTTTAGCTTGTTCTAAAGCTAATTCCCCACTTATAACATTAAAATAATTATATTCTTTATTTATTTTTTTAGTTTCATCCAAAACTTTTTTTGTATGTTCGACTACATCAATATTTCCAGATTTAACATGTTTAACAAAATCTTTAACTTTCATACTACTCTAGGTCCTTTAAAATAACCATCTTTTTTATTTTTAGTATTCTTTAATGCTTGTTCTTGGGTCAAACATTCCTTAACTTTATCTTCTCTAAAAATATTCTTCAATTCAAAAGGTTGAAAACTTGGCTTAATATTTTTAACATTTAATTTATCTAATTTAGAAAAAGCATCTATAATCTCTTTAAATTCTATAAGAAATTCATCTAATTCTTTTTTTGTTAATTTTAATCTAGCATTCTCAGCTACTTTTTTTATTAATTCTTTGTCAACTTTCATTTAAGGAATTAATCTATCCCTATCTCTTGGAAATAAAGTTACTTCTCTTATATTATTAAATCCTAAGATAGCCATAGTAAATCTTTCTAATCCAATAGACCAACCACTATGTTGAGGTGCCCCATATCTAAATGCACTTATGTAATATTCAAAGTTTTTTGGATTTAGTTTTTTATCTTTTAGTTGTTTTTCTAAAATTTTTGGTAAGTGGACTCTTTGTCCTCCAGAACTAATTTCTATTCCCCCATAAATTGCATCAAAACCTCTACTAATCTTTTCATCTTTATCTAAAGATTTAGGCATAATATAAAATGGTTTTAGTTTTAGAGGCCAATCATGAACAAAGATTATAGTATCTTTATACAATTCACATAACTTTTTTTCACCTTCTGGAGGGATATCATCTCCATTTTCTACTTTCAATCCATTTTTTTGTAATATTTTTATTGTTCCATCATATGTTAAATATTTATCTCTTGGAACTTTTAATTTAACATCTAAAATTTCTAATTCTTTCTTAGATTTTTCAAGAATATTCTTAACCATATATTGAACAGCTTTAGATAATTGTTCCATGACAACAAACTCATCAGCAAATGCCATTTCCATATCCATCTGTCTAGCCTCATTTATATGTCTAGTAGTGTTATGTTTTTCTGCTCTCCATACAGGGACTACCATAGTCACTTTTTCCAATCCAGTTATACACATTTGTTTGTATAATTGTGGACTTTGAGCAAGATAAGCATCATTTTCAAAATATTTAACTTTAAACAACTCAGTTCCACCTTCAGATGCTGAAGAAATTATACATGGAGTTTGAATCTCTACAAAATCATTTTCATAGAAATATCTTCTAAAATAGTTTACAGCTTCTGATTGAATTTTAAAAATAGCTTGAGTTTTAATGTTATGTAAATCTAAATGTCTAAAATCTAATCTTTTTGGCAAAGTTGTTTTAATATCTCCTTTATCTGTTATTGGGATTGGTAAAACTTCAGCTTTATTTAATACTTCAAATTCTTTAATTAAAACTTCTACTCCATTTGGTGCTTGTTGACTTTTCTTTACTACACCCTTAACTTCTAAAACAGATTCTTTTGAAAGTTTAGTTATGTCATTAAAAAATTTATCATCTTTCTTAGAAACTAATTGAATTATCCCAGAAGAATCTCTTAATAATAAAAATTTAATTTTGCTTTGATCTCTTATCTCATGAACCCAACCATCTAACAAAACTTGTTTTCCATCTAAACTTTGTTTAATCTCATTAACATACGTTCTCTTCATTTTTTAGCTGTTAACACAACCTCATCTAATTTTTTTAAATTCCATTTAATAGAATCCATTTTTTTTCTTAATTCTCCATTTCTTAAGTTGAACATTAAAAATTCTCCATATAAATTATCAACTAAATTTCTTATTTCTATTGCTTTATCAACATTTTGGTTTATTACTTCATTCACTGCTTTTCTAACTAACTCTCCAATTAAATCGCACAAACCACATAAATAATCTTCTGTTTCTACTTCTAATTCTCTTCTTAAAGGAATTCTTTTATTTTTTATAAATTCAAAATAACATAATGCTTCAACATACTCTTGTACTGCAACTTTATTTATATTAGAATTTAGATTAGATTTTGCTAATCCATTCATATTTTTTTTAATGTCTAAAACTAGTAAATTTGCTTTTTCTATATCATTTCTATGTAAAGAATAAATTATTAACTTAGAAGATTTTATAATTTCTCTCGATTTTTGTATTATTTCTTCTCTATTATTCTCAAATTTTTCTAACTCTTGTCTTATATCATTAAATTCTTTTTTGTCTAGCATTAATAATACACCTAAACTAAATTATTAAATTAAACTAGAAAGCTAAGGCTATCTAGTGCCTCTTTAATTTTTAGAGTAATCAAAAATTTATAAACTTATCTAATAGGTGTAACAGAATTTTTAAAAAATATATTTAGTTTTTGCTAAAATTATATAAATAGAAAACAAATTGTATTATTATGGCAAATCCAACATCCAGTTTATTTAAACTTGTTTTAGGTTTAGTGTTGATAATATTGCCTATTTATTTAGTTCTAGCAGTTCCTGAATTATCATCTTGGGGTGCAGCTGCTTTGGCTTTAATAAAAGGTGGAATTGTGCTATTTGTGGTGTTTATTGGGTTAATATTTCTATTATTAGGGTTTAGTGATTTAAAAGGATAGTTTTTCATTATTAATTAGTAGTTACAAATAGAAAGATTTATAAATAGTTATTTCTTAGATTATCTTATGATAGATTATGCTAATCAAAGACCAAGAAGGAGATCTAGGGGTTTTAGGAATTTCTTAGTTAGTAGTGCTTTAATAACAGCAGTTTGGGGTCTTTCTATCTACGGATCGCAAACTGAATTAGGTCAAGATTTCAGAAAGTATTTTATTGAAGCAGGTGTAAAAGATTGCGAAATTATACACAAAAGACCAGGAAAAGGAGATAATAATACAGAATTTGTAGAAAGACATAAAGGTAATACAAAAGTGTCTACAAGAGAATTAGTTAGATTGTTAAGTGAAGATAATCCTAAAATAGACTCACAAAAAAGTATAGAAGGTAAAACAGGATTTATATTTCCATGGGAAGACTATAAATTACGTAAGAATTGTAAGTTAGATTATGGGCGTTTTGCCGATTGGTTCTAATTAAGAAAGCTAGTTAATTTCTTTTGTTGTTTTAATTTTTTTAATAAAATACTTTTATTTAATACATCATCAACTCTAAATTTTAACATTCTAAATATTAATTCTTTAGTTTTATCTAATAAATCTTGTTTATTCTCAAATATAAATGGATCACTCATTAAAGATTTCCTTGAAGCTTCTCTAACAACCCAAACTCCTAAACTAGCCCAATATTCTGGAGTTTCAAATCTTATAACTAAAATAGAAGCTTGTTTTTTTAATTCCTTTAACTTCTCTAAAACCCCAATTCTTGCAGCATAATACCCTCCAACAGTATTAGATGCGTATTTTTTCCTTCCAAACACATCTTCATAATCTGTTGCAATAGCTATTTCATCAGTTTGATTCCATGCACTTTTAGGAAGATACAATTCAAATAACTCATAACTAAAAACATCTGGAAATAATAAAATAAAATAATAGTTTCCTAAATAGTTTCCATAATATAATTGATAATCATCTATAGAACTATAATCTAAAATATCTTCTCTTAATGCTTTTCCTAAAGTATCATCTGTTGCTGTAATACTCCAACGAGTTGGAACTAATTTTCTATTTTTCTTCAATCCTAATGTCCCCATTGATAATAACTTCATTAAAAAATTTTCATCAAAATTATTTTTATATAAATAATCTATAGCTTCACTAGCCTTTAGATCAGTATCTGAAACAACTTTATCCACTTTAGTATGAATTTTAGGATTTTCTGTTATAGTTGCATTCTTTAACTCTGCTCTTGGGCCCATTGGAGAATTAATATTATCATAATCTAAATTAAATCTTATTTTTTTCTTCAATTCAACTTCAATATCTACTGGTTTGTGAGCCATACCTATTTCTTGAGATAAATCTAAAAATCTATTTGAATTTCGAACATCAAGAACATTAGCTTTAAATCTTGAATTAATTAATCTAGCTCTTAAGTTTAATATTTCTTTAATACTAAAATCATTTTTAGACCAATATTTTTGTGAATCAAACATCCAAGAATTATCTATTTTTTCTGGAGGACTTAAAATTCCAACATTTAGTTTAGGATATGTTTTAGATCCAACAAATATTGAGGGTGGAGAATTTCCAGAAAATTCTTCCATTAAAATATTTTTGAATAAAGAATCATATTTAATATCTTTAGGATCAAATTTTCTAAACATATAGTATATATGATTTATAGATTTTTAAATATTGTTAAGTTCATAGAAAATCTTTTAAATATATCCATAATATGATTAATATGGCAAAAGACAAGAAATATGTAAAGGTAGTGCAGAAAAAACTAATCGATGATTATAATGAATTAAGCTTAGAGGATTTAGATTTAGAAGAAGGGTTATATGTAGCTTCTTAAGATGGTTTCTTTTATTGAAATTATAGAATTAATTATTGTTACATTTGCTATAGGTTATATCTTTTCTGGATTTGTAAGACTTCCAGGATTAATGACTAACTATGAAAGAATAAAAAATTCTATTTATGTTGCTGCTCCTGCGGTTATTTTACATGAATTAATGCATAAATTTGTAGCCATCTCCTTTGGTTTAGAAGCTACATTCAAAGCATTTTATGGTGGATTAGCTCTTGGAGTAATTTTAAAATTGATTAATTCACCTTTACTAATTTTAGCTCCTGGTTACGTAACAATTCCAGCAGCAACTTCTCCTTCAATAAGTGCAATAATTGCTTTTGCTGGTCCGTTTACTAATTTATTATTATGGATAGCAGCTTATTTTTTATTAAAAATGAAAAATTTATCTCAAAAACAAGTATTATTTTTAGCTTTAACAAAAAGAATTAATTTAATATTGTTTATATTTAATATGATTCCATTTGGACCATTAGATGGAGCTAAAGTATTAAATGGAATTGTTTCTTTATTTTAGTTATGGGCAAGGTCTAACTACCCCATTACCATCTAAAAAATTAGCTACACATGTCATAATTGGATCTACAAATCCATCTTTATCATCATCACA
>CEPX01012306.1_pt1 | contig 14219 bp, 12 predicted proteins | sample 361361 | NCBI WGS metagenome assembly CEPX01 (sample SAMEA2619974, study PRJEB7988) | marine metagenome | biome: marine biome (ENVO:00000447); feature: mesopelagic zone (ENVO:00000213) & marine oxygen minimum zone (ENVO:01000065); material: "saline water (ENVO:00002010), including plankton... | reverse complement strand
AGCTAAATTAATTGCAGGCTCTAAATACTTTTTAATTGAACCTTCAGAAATTGTAAAAATAATCTTACCACTACATTTAGTACAAATCCCAGACAACGGCGGACGCCTAAACTTCTCATTACAAGCAACACATCTAAATTGTTGATGTGAAAACTTCCTCAAATTACCACGAATATCTCTAATAAAATGCCTCTCAATAATCAACCGCGCAACATCATCAGTATCAACAGCCCTAATCTTACTAACTAAATCCATCTGATTCTCAACCTTATCTTTCATTGTCGGCAAAGTCTTATAAGAAGAATTAACAACACTCTCATTAAAATTAGAAGAATCATGAGTAAACCCTATACTAGTAAAAGGACACCCATTCCCAGCCAACCGCGACTTAACAGTCTCAATCTTGATTTCAGAAGAATGTTTTCCTTCTTCCGCTAACTCATATAATTCCAAGGGATAACTAGAACAAACTTCAAAATCTAAAATCTGATCATCAACTTCTCCTGCCCTAATATGTGCATTTAAAACTAATGGAGCATCCTGCCTCCCTCCACGATGAGCAGGTAAAAACTTTCGAGAAAAATTCAAAAGAACATCCATCAACAACATTACCGCAGCTTCATCACCATCACAATCTCTTCTCATAGCAGCATGCATATAAGGACTTGCAACTAAACCTTGTAAATCACAAAAACCAATTATTCTTCCAATCACTCCAGCACAATTATGTGGAGCCATACAAGCTACCAAATGCCCTACTAAATCTTCTCTAAACTGCAAATTATAATATTTAGGCAACTTATAAAATTTCTCTAACTCCTCGTCAACAAATTTAGTAATATTAAAAAAAACATCGTCACCTTTTTCATCTAAAGTAACAGGACAACTTGGTAAAAGAATATCATGAGGCATTAGTTCTAAAATCTGTTCTTCATTTTCTAACTCATCTCCATAAATATCTCTCTTATATCCTAACTCTCTCAACTTCTTAACATCCGTCCTAATCTCCTTTGGCTTAAAATGAGTAATCATAATTTCAGTTCCATCATATCTAACTGTTCCATCCTTATTAACACAAAGACTATGTTTTGATCTCAAAATTCCTTTTGCTAAATTTTCAAAATTATGATCTTCAGAACTTGTACCTCTAATCCCTTTAATTAACTCAGGAACCTGAAACTTCTCAATTCCTAAATACTCAATAGCCTTATTAAAAAAATGTTTACTATCTACTTTTCTCCGATAATAACTTCTAACTCTTTCATGTTCTTCACATTTCGACTCTGAAAGCTGCCTACACTCATTACACCAATACATCTTCTTAGTCTCTTTACCACACTTCTCACAGATCTGGTAAATTGTTTCATTACCACAATCACATTTGTAAACAGGAAAATCAGAACGAACATAACCTACTTTCACAGCTTCTTGAACACTTCTAAATCTTCCACCTTCTTCCCCAATTGGAAATAAAACACTTGGACTTCCAGTTAATTTACGGAGCTTAGCTTTTTCAGGCCGCCCCATCCGACACCCAATCCACGTCCCTGCTTTATCTTTAATTTTAAATCTACAAAGACTATTAACAATTTCCAAAACATCTTTCTTCCCTTTATTATTTAAAATTATCTTACTAACAAATTCTTTTAAAACAAAACCCTCTGAAAAACTTTCAATTCCTAAATTAATTAAAAAAGATTTAGCATCTCCTGACAAAACAATATTATCTAAAACAACTTCATGTTCTACACCTAATAACTCCAACGCCCTTTTCCCTTCTTTAAATTTCTCTTGAACAGATTTACTATAAGGTAAAACCAACTTCCCATTTTCCTTATTCCCTCTCCACACCCCATTCTGCAACCAATCCAACAACCAAAAAAAATCTTCAACAGAAATTTGAGTCCAATAAAAAATATTCTTAGGATAAAAAGGAATAGAATATTTTTCAGAAATCTTAACAGCATCATCTAAACTAACATTCCACTTATCCTCACAAACATCTTCAACCTTATCTCCAGTAACTTCTAATTTCTTTTTTAATTCCAACTCCCACCATTCCTCAACATAACCAGCTTTCAATAACTCAGAATTACGATTAATAACATCTCCAAGTGGAAATAAAATATCTCCTAAATAAATTATCTCCTCAACATCTTTATACAACTTCCTCGCTTCCTCTAATGTTTCAACTCTTTTCACAGAACCATTTTTTAACTTAACAATTGGCCCATCAATTTTATCACAAGAAGTAATAATACATCCTTTAGTTGGTTTTTCAATTTTTAATTGAGTTCCTGAAGATAAAAAATCATTTGAAATGCCCATAGTTGCAGGATGAATTGAAACTGAAGAAAACCCTGCTACTCTTGAACGCCCATATCTAAATCTCAAACCCCCTGACTTAGAAGGATGTCCATAAACAGGTCTTCCAGCAACAAGATCCTTAATATATGTTGCTTCAGTTCCACTTTCCTTACTCCCTGACTCTCTTTTCTTATGAATTTCTAAATATTCTGGAATCCAATCAAACCCAGTCATCTTAAATCCTCTATCTTTACAACTTTGATATAATCTATAACCTTTCTGAGCTTTCTGAGCAAGTCCTTCTGAAAAACACAAACACATTCCACCCCTAATAAAATTAGTTTCTACCCGAGGTAAATCCTTATAATTAGAAACTTCTCTTTTATCTGTGGGATCACCTGCAATTTGAATAGGAATATTCCTCGCAAGAAAATCCATTTCTTCTTCAGTGGGAAAATACTGTAAATTCGTAACCCTCTCATGATAATCAATATTTTCAGTTACATATCTTTTTATCTCATTCTCATCAGGATCATATTTAGCAAAACCAAAAATTTCTCTTAAATAATCAATAATCATTAATACTAAACAACTTGCAGTTGTTCCAGCAGAACGAATTGGTCCAGAGAAAAAAGCAATAAAATAATCTTTTCCTTCTTTTGTTTTTCCTAATTTCAACTCAGTATAACCTTCTATAGGCGAAGCAACAACACCCAGAGTAGTATAAGCAAAACCAACTCTAACACCTGCATCAATTGCCTGCAACAAAGATTCAAACTTACAAAACCTTTCTTTAGCAACTTCTTCAGCAATCTTAAAACTAACAGCAGGATCTAACTGCCCATACTCTTCTTCCAACTCCAAAATCCTTTTAGAAACTTTATCACCTAATTGAGGATAAATAGTTGCAACCAACCCCACACTTTTCTCAGCAAGAGACATAGCCAAAGGAACTTCAACCTTATCAACAGGATCTAAATTCTTCCCCCGAGCTTCCTCAGCAATCTTATACTCCTTCTTCACATCCCTAACTAATCTCTTAAAATAATCTTCAACTTCAATCCCACAAGCAGCTGCTTCATCTACTTTTTCATTCATTTTCAAACTCCTTAATCTTATTCAAAACTTCTTCCCAATTATTAACACGATGTATATTCTCATGTTCAACACCTTGATTCCAAGGCTTATCTAATAAAACAACTTTCAATCCTTTTTCAGCATAATCTTGAGAATGTCCACTGTCTTCAACTAAAACATCAACCCCAATTTCTTGACAAATCTCATCCTTAGTTTTACCTTGCTCCTTATATGCATCTCCTGAAAAAATAACTTTATGATTAAATTTCGGAAAATGTTTTTTAAAAAAATTCAAGGTAATATTCATACAAAAATTTGGACGGGCACTAATAAAAACCAATTCATGTCCTTCAAAAAGAATAGGTAGACAATCCTTAACACCTTCAACTAATTCGATATTTTCAAAATCAGAATGCAATATATACTCATCTAGAAGCTTATGACCCTCCTCATGCTCAATCTCAAGAGTCTTATAAACACTATACTCTAAAAAATCATCAAAAGACAGGTCACCCCCATAATTTTTATTATAATATTCAGAAAAACCTTTCATAGTTTCACACAAAACCTCATCAATATCAATTCCTATTTTCATTTTTCAGAACCTCCACTAACTCTTCCAACCTTACTAGCAACCTCTCGTTCAATTTCCTCAGAAAGAGGGCGAATGGAAGAGCTTGACTCTTTCTTACAAACAACAACCCCTCCTTTCTCCTCACAAACTTGTTCTTCTAATTCTTCATCATCACTAAAATCTATAATCTTAATTTCTCTCGTTTTCAAGTTAAACAAAGGAACCTTACAGGGATCTGGATTGTTCCCTACTTTTTCTTCAAAAGGAGTAATTGACTGCCAACAAGAACTAGCAATTAATAAAATATTATTATATGAAGAAACTTCTGGCCGATGTTGGTCACCTGTTGCTAAAATATCTGGAACTTCTCTTATTGCTAAATTATCTTGTTCACATGGAATATAATCACAAGCCCCATGCATTGGAGCCAAATGTCTTCTCTTTAACATTTCCCTTGAAACTCTTATAGGAGAATTATGTCCATAATTTAAACGAATATCTGAAATCTCTTCAATAATCCCATGCATACTTGCCCCATGATACATTAAAATTTTAAAACCAGAATCAACTTCAATCAAAGCGGGATTAGCAACTAATGTAACATTATCCATCTCATATAACCCCTTAGCCCAATTCTCTCCAATTACTGGTTGTGGCTCCCCCACCCAAACAGCATCATGTTGCCCAGGACAAATTATTATCTTGACATCTTTTCTAATTAATTTCAATAACTCAATAAGTTTATTATATTGTTCTTTCATATCTTTAATATCTAATAATCTATCTTGCCCAGGAAAAACCCCTACCCCATCAACATTATCTCCTGTAAAAAATAAATACTTAACTTTCTTCGCAATTTCTCTTTGTTTTTCATCTCCTTCTTCTCCATTTAACCATTTAATAAATTTCAAAAAATTCTTTTCTAAAAACATTGCAGAGCCAACATGCAAATCAGAAGTAAATGCTACCCATCCTTCTTCTTGACCTTTTCTTTTCTCAGCTAATCCTGCTTCAGGAAAAATCACATCATTAGCAAATAAAATCTCACTACTTCCTGAAACACTAAACGCAACAATATCATCCATAAGTAAATCATTTGCTTTTTGAAAAACTTCTTTTTTGTTTTGATTAACTAAAACTGCAATCTTCCCAGTTATATCTTCAACTTCAAAAATCAAATTTTTATTTTTTGTAATTCGTTTATTTAAAACAGCAGCAATAATAGTATGATTCCCTCTCTCATGCCCAATCTTTCTAATAGAAATTAAATCTTCTAAATTCTTACCCTCTAAAACACTTTTCATTAATTCATATCTAGATCTAAAATGAGTTACAAAATCCTTAACAGTTATTTTTTTAGATAAAAAAGCAGGAGAAGATAAAACTTTTACTATTCCTCCTTGCTGATTTCCAACTTCCTCAGCAACCTCAGAAGCAACAGCAACATCTCTCGAAGAAACTTCTGTTCTCTCATATCCAAAATTAATGAAAAACTTCTCAATAACTGTCTGATTTTTCCCATTAACTAAAACGTTCTTAATCTTCTCAAAATTCTTAGAAACCAAATTTTTAGTAATAACTTTCTCTTCAATTTTTAAATTACTTAATATTTCAATAATCTTTGCAGCACTATCTTCATCTAATCCAGAAAAAACATCAAGCATCTCTTTATCAAGAAGAAAACCTTTCTCCATACAAACTTTCAATATCTTATTTTTTATTTCTTTTAGTTCCATTTGATTTAATTTTCTGATTCAACTCACCTAGCGATGATTTACCTTGTTGTCCCAGTCAAATTCCCAAACCTTCAACTAATATTGCTTCAACTTTATTAAGCAAATTTGAAGGTACACTTAATCTAATCTCTCTTGTCCGTCCGTGTCTTCCTTTGGAAATAACCTTAGCATTAATCAAACCCAACATATCAATTTCAGCAATAATATCAGAAATCCTTCTTTGAGTTAAAACCTCTGTCTTAGTTTTTTTACAAATCTCTTGATAATAATTATAAAGATCTCCTGTAAATATCCTATCTGAATTTTCTTTCTTTTTATAAGACTCTGTTAATTTTAAAATAGCATATAAAACCAATTGAAACTGTTTAGGCTCAGATTCAACAATATCTAAAATCTTATCACGTTCCATCTTACTATTTGCTAAATCAATATATTCTTCTCCGACATTTTTTTTACCTTCTCTTTCTGATAACTCTCCTGCAATCCTCAATAAATCCAAAGCACGTCGTGCATCTCCATGTTCTCTAGCAGCATAAGCAGCACACTTAGCAACAACGCCTTCTTCAACCATTCCTTTTTTAAATGCTATCTTACACCTCTCATTTAAAATATCTTGCAACTGAACAGCATTATAAGGTGGAAAAACAAATTCCTCCTCTCCTAAACTACTTCTAACACGAGGATCAATATTCTCTAAAAAAGTCACATCATTAGAAATTCCAATTAAACTAATTTGAGCCTGGCTCAACTCAGAATTAAGTCTTGTTAATGAATATAAAAAACTATCTGACATTTTTTTTACAGCATGGTCTATTTCATCAAAAACCAAAACAACAAGTTGTTTTTTTGAGTCAATTAACTCAACAAACCTTGAATAAACTTTATCTGTAGGAAGTCCTGTTGCAGGCACACTACCTCCTAATTGATGAATTAAAGCAGCTAAAATTCTATATTCAGTATCTGCAACTTTTTTTAATTTACAATTTAAATATTCAAATCTAATATCTACTCCTAACTTCTCTGCCTTTTTTACTAACTCATCTTTAATATACTGAATACTTAATGTTTTTCCAGTCCCTGTTTTCCCATAAACAAACAAATTACTGCTTCTCTCCCCTCTTAAAATAGGTGCAAGTATCGAAGCTATTTGCTTAATTTGTTCATCCCTATGAGGTATATTTTCAGGTGTATAACGAATCTGTAAAACACTTTTATTATCAAACAAACTATTTTCTATAGCTGAATCAAATATATTTCCAAGTTCAACACCCATTTTCTATCACCATATTAAAAATAAAACAACACCCTTTTTAAATTTTCATATATTTGAAAGTATATTTCAAAACCTTTGTTTCATTTGGAAGTAATAAATCTTAATTTTTATGAAAAACCGACGACAAATAAGAATAGTAAATAAATAAATAAACCACAGCGTCGAGAAGGATTTAATCTCCATAGGAAATCAAAAACTCAAAACCAACACCCTTACCCCTTCATTTCCTTTCCATAGGAAATCAAAAGCAAATCAAAAGAAACTAAATTACCTTCTCTGATTTTTTCCAAAAAAAATAACTATTAAAAAATCTTAAGAAACTAAATTTTAAAATAACTTCTCAAACATACTATAATATAATATATATAATATAATATATATATTAATATATATAAATACTTATAAATCAAAATTGAAAAACCGACGACAAATCACACAACCCTTTTTAAATATTTTCCATAAGAAATCATGGGGTCACACTAATAAACTAAAAAATCAACAAAAAACAATTACTAACTACATTATTTTATTTTATTAACTACAATTATTTTCCATAAATATTTTAAACAAAAACATAATAAAATCTTTTAATTACTAACTAAATCCTCTTAAAATATAATAATCAACTACCTTCTATAAAGTATATAAAAAATCACACAAACATTTATAAAGATTTTTTATCTAAAATAAAACATGGATAAGAAACCATTTAAAGCACTTCTTGGAAAACAAGTTGTAACAAAAGAAGGCAAAAAATTAGGTATTGTAAAAGACATCACATTTGAATCACGAACAGGCGAATTAATCCATATTGTTCTTAAAGACTTAACAACTTACACAGCAAACCTTTCTCTTGAACGAACACCAGATAGAGAAGCATTAATTCCTTATAGTGCAGTAATAGCAGTAGGTGATTTTATTGTTGTCTCAGAAGAAGATTTAATGTAAATAATCACAATAAACTTTAAAAACCTTCTAAACAAAAATTAAACATGGCAAAAGAAATAAGATTAATTGGTTTTAATTTCACAAAAATAAGTGCTGAAAGAAACTCAGAATACAACGGCAAAATAGAAACAAAGTCAAATATAGATATTATTAAAATGGAGAAAGTAAAAACTCCTGCAACAAAACAAGATTCATTAAAGGTTGATTTTTCAGTAGAAGTGGATTATGGGGAATTAGGAAAAGTAGAACTTTATGGAAATTTATTTCTTATGGCTGATTCAAAGATTATTAAAGAAACTGTTTCAGCATGGGAAGGCAAAAGACAACCAACAGACTTACAATTAGGCATTGTTAATATTATCTTACAAAAAACATCTATTAAAGCAATTCAAATAGAAGAAGAAATAGGACTTCCAATTCACCTTCAAAATTTATTCCCAAGAGTAAAACCAAACTCGACTGAAGAACAAACAAAAGACAAATAATTATATACTTATTTCTAATTTATCTATATATAATATAACTTAAAAAGCCCCCATGGCACAATGGTACTGCAGCAGGCTCGAAAGTAAAACACTATGTGTTTTTCATTAACAATCAAGTGATCGTGAACCCTGCGTCTTTACAGACATCCCTGTTCGATTCAGGGTGGGGGCGTTGAATATATTTAATATAATCCTATCATCATAATTTTTATAAACACTTAACTCTAACCAATTTAATGGAATTAGTTAATTATCATCTCTTTGCATCTAGATTAAACTCCACTTTAAATTCATTAGGAAGATTATATGAAAAATCATCTGTTGCTAAGAAATTTTATGATCAACTTAATTCTTATGAACCTATTGGCCCTCCAACAAGAAATTTATTATTAATAAAAAAAGTAGAAGTCCCATCAAAACTTCTACAAAACATTACAGAAGCAAAACATTTCCTCAAATCTTTTTAATTAATCCTTAATTAACTTCTTAACTTTCCCAAAATCAAAAACTTCTCCAAATTTCCCAGACAAAACCCAAACTTCAAAGTTTTGAATGTTTTTTCCTTCAAAATATCCTGGGTTTCTCCTAGACAAAACATCTTTTCCTTCAACCAAGGGAAAAAAACTAGGCACCACAATAATTTCTTTTTTCTTCCACTTCCCATATAAAAAACACTTATACATTTCTTTTTTCACATCCTTTTCAATTATAATTGCTGGATGAAAATGCCCAATCACAATTGTTTTTATTTTCTCATTATAAACATCTATATTTTTAAACATTTCACTATTTCCATGGAAAAATAAAACCTCTTCTTCAATATAGTAATCAACAAGATTAATATCCTCATAATTTCTAACAATTGGTTCAAGAATATTATCATGATTTCCTTTTATGATAACTATTCCCTTTTTATTCAATAGATTTTTTCTAAATAACTCTATCAAATTCAAAAAATCTTCTTGCTCCCCCTGAACAATACCCCCAAAATAATGTTTCACATCCCCCAATAAAATAATTTTATTAACCTTTCCAGTTTTACTAAATATCTTTTCAAACAAACCAATTGTTTCTTCCATCTGCGTCCTCGGAAAAACAGCACCTCTTTCCATCAAAACTTCTTCATAACCTAAATGCAAATCTCCAACTACAAGAATCTTTTTCTCCTTCCAAAACAAACATCTATCAATTAACTCAAAATGCTTAATATTCATATATTTTCAAGAATAATCTTATTTTTAAACCTTCAATTCTATCCAAATTTACTCAAAAGAGGAAAAATGAAAATAGGACAAGGAAAAATCTTAAATAACAAAGGAGATATAGGATATGAAGCAGTCATACCTTTTTCTAAAGGAGACAAAATTCTTATTATCAAAAAAAAAGACTTAACAGCATTATCAAATCAAAAATTAGAACTACTTCTAGCTAATAACCAAGAAATGGAAGATTTTCATTGGAATCCAGAGTGGACAACATTAGTTGATGATTGTGCTAATTGCCCTCACATAGCAGATGAACTCAATTTTAAAGCAAAAGACGGAACAATCCATAAATTATTTTTAGAAAGAAGATTTTATTCTCATAATTTCAAAGATTATATTCTTATGAGATATGTCTCAGCAGATCAAGCATTTACAGAAGAATGGCCTGAATTAGAAAAAATAAGTCTACACCCAGAAAGAACTAACAAACAACAATCCAAAGATTGCCCAGGACAAGGATATCTTCCCTTTTAATTGTGGGAATTAATTAGTTTCTAATCACTTCTCCAACTCCCGATACACTCTTTTAATAAATTCAATTTTATCCTCCATCCTAATAACATCAGAGTGACTTGCTAAAATTAAACTAATTGCAAACGGAGACATAACAGCCTTATTTGTATTCTTCTTAACAACTTTAATTCTATTTTTCACAATCCAGTTTAGAATCATTTCTGTTTTTTCAATATCCATTAAATCTTCTAGCACTTCCCTTCTGGCTTCTTTTAAAATTGGAAAATCCCTTGTCTTCTTTCTAATTGCAGCTAACATAAAATGAGAACTCATCTGCTGTCTTCCCACACTTTTAACACGTCCCTTATAATTTCTTAAAATCATCAACCCTCTTCCAGCACAATGTCTAAATCTTCTCTTCAAAACTTCTGTCATCTCAATCGCCTCATCTAAAACCTTTCTTAAATTCTTTTTATCTTTTTTAAACTCCCCAATTAAATAATAAAACCCTTTCTCAACTTTTGCTAAATCTAAGTCTTTTCCTGCAATAAAAAACCCTCTATCATTAATTCCTACTTCAACATCTCTTTTTCTAGCACTTGCTACAACATAAGCAACAGCTCGTGACAAAGCATCATTAACCCTCCTTCCAAATAAAGTATGAAAAATAATATAATTTCTTTCCCCATCTCTATATTCTTCAATCAAAATCCTATTTTTATGAGGAATTATAGAATACTTAAACTGCTTTTCAAAATATTTATACATAGACTCAACCATTTCCTTATTTCCAATAACATATCCCTGAATAAAATCTTTTATTTCTTTTTCTCTCTTTTTCTCCTCAAACATTCTAGCAATTAACTCTCTAAATTCTCCAATAGACATAGCAACATCAAAACTCAAAGGCAACATCTCAGAAAACCAAGAAGGAATAGTAACTCTTTTACCTGCAGCTCCAGCAACATAAACTTTCATTCCCTTAGCATATAAAAATTGATACCTATTTCCTCCTAAAACAAACACATCCCCTTTCCTCATCCTTTCTAAAAAACCCTCATCTAATTTTCCAACAATAGTCCCATCTCTTAAAACAACAGTTAAAAAACTTTCATCTGGAATAGTTCCAATATTAGTCATATAAATTACCCTAGCTAACTTTCCTCTCTTTCCAATTTGCCTAGTCTCAGGATCATACCAAATCTTAGAATAAACATTCCTCACCTTTAATTCATATTCTCCAGATAAATAAGAAATAACATTAAGAAAATCCTCTCTACTTAAATTTCTATAACAATAACTTTTCTTAATCAAATTAAACATTTCATCAATATCCCAAATTTTTGCAATAGCCATACCATAAACATGCTGTGATAATACATCCAAGGCATTTTCAGAAATATAAACTTCATCAATTTTCTTATCTCGAGCATTTCTAGCAATAATCGCAGATTCAACCATATCATCCACATCGGTTACAATAAACTTACCCCTTGGCTTACTATGTAACTGATGGCCTGCCCTCCCAATTCTTTGCATTGCTCTACTTACACTTTTTGGGGAACTCAATAAAATAACTAAATCAATAAAACCAATATCAATACCTAACTCAAGTGAAGTTGAACATACAACTACTTTTAATTCTCCTTTTCTAAGTTTTTCTTCAATCTCAAACCTATGATTCTTACTTAATGAAGAATGGTGGGCCCCAATATTTTCAATATATTTACTTGGAAAATGCTCTTTTAAATTATGCACAACTCTCTCTGTTGCAGCTCGTGTATTAGTAAATATCAAAGTTGTCTTATTTTTTTCAATTAAATCATCAAGTAATTTATACAAACTTGCATTAAATTCAATAGAATCTGTTTCAAGAAAATCATTAACAGGACTCAAAACCTCTAAATCTAGCTTTTTATCTAACTCTACATCTGCAATTAAGCATTTTCTACCTTCTCCAACAAGAAAATAAGCTATTTTTTCTAAAGGAGCTACTGTAGCAGAAAGCCCAATACGTGTCAAAGGTAGTTTAGTCATATCCTGCAATCTCTCCAAAGTTAAAGAAAAATGAACCCCACGCTTGTTTTCAGCTAAACTATGTATTTCATCAACAATAACAAACTCTAATAAAGCAAATTTCTCTGAAAATTTAGGCGAATTTATCATAATTGCCAAACTTTCAGGTGTTGTCACAAGAATATGGGGTGGATTTTTAGCTAATTTCTGTCTTTCATAAGGAGTTGTATCTCCAGTTCGCAATCCAACACGAATTTTTTGTAATTTTCCCCACTTTTCTTCATCTTTTTTTGCAATTTCTTCAATTTCTTCAAGTGGTTTTATTAAATTTACATAAATATCATTACTCAATGCCTTTAAAGGTGAAGTATAAACCGAATAAACCCTATCTTCTAACTCATTTTTCCTACTTAACCCAACTAAATAGTTTAAAATACTTAAAAAAGCAGTAAGTGTTTTCGTTCCCCCAGTAGGTGCAGACACTAAAATTGATTTTCTCTCAAAAATAGGCAAAACACCATAAAGCTGTGTCATTGAAAACTCCTCAAAACGAGAATAAAACCATTCCTTAACAAGAGGATCCAAACTATTAACAAGATTATCCCTTTTACACTTACCAATAAACTCAAATTTCACTTCCATCACATATCCATCTCATCCCTTCTTTTAAACATTAGCATAATTAACACATCTCATAAATAAATCAACATAAATTAACACAAAGTATTCTAAATATCCAAAACTATATAAAACCGGATAACTTTTTACACACATGCCACAAATATCTCAACAAAAAAAAGAAAAAATCCAAGAACAAATACTTTTTTATTTATATTCTATTTTTCCTAAACAAGTTTTTACAGCAGATATTGCAAAAGAATTAGCACGTGATGAAGAATTTACTAAAATTTTACTTTTAGAATTAGAAAAAAAACAATTAATCATAAAAATTAATAAAAATCCAAAAGGAATTACTTATTCTCGCAGATTAAGATGGAGAATTTCAAATAAAACTCATGAAGTTTACTCAAAAAATCAATAAATTCCTTAAATTTTTCAAAACATTTTAATATATTTTCCAAATTTTTCAATATATACATCAAAAAACAACAAAAAATATAAACCCCTTTAACAATTTTTTCTAATGGATCCTATAAAACAAGCTTTTGAAAGAATAAAACAAGATATTCTTTCACTTTATCAAGAGATTCAAGACCTAAAACAAGACATAGAAGCTCTCAAACCCCAACAAAACCCTAATTTTAACCAGACAACTCCAACACAAAACCAGACAATAGAACCCCTAAAAACAGACATTCCAACACAAACTCCAACACATAATCACCAATTTTACACAGGAAATAAAGCATTTTCCATAGGAAATGGAGGGGTTCCAACAGACAGACAGACAAACCAACAGACAGACAATTACCCTAAGAAGTTCGTACAATCAATAAAAGAAGATAAAGTAGATGAATTCCAATATGCACAAGAAGTACTTGATTCATTAGATAGTATAAAAAAAGAAATAAGACTTAAATTTAAACGTCTTACACCTCAGGAAATGCTTATTTTTTCCACATTATATGGCTTTGAAGAGCAAAATATAAGGGAAATCACCTATAAACTCATTGCAAATAACCTTAATTTAAGTGAATCATCTATACGTGATTATACAAATAAACTCATTGCAAAAGGCATCCCAATCATAAAAACACGCCTAAATAATAAAAAAGTAGCTCTTTCTATCTCAAATGATCTTAAAAGCATAGCTACTTTATCGACGATAAACCAGCTTCGTGATATATAATCACTCTTTATTAGAAGATATTCGGTTAAACGTTTATCTTTCTTTAACTTTCTCTTCATCTCATAGGCAAATAATGTAGTGTATAAACTTTTTATAACTACAAAACTCACATTTTTCCATGAAATTGCAAAAATCTTAGTACTATTCCAGATTCTATAACCTTCACATTTCTACTAAGACAATCTACTATTTTCATTTTTTCTTCTTTTTCTTTGATTTTTTACTGTTGTTAACTCTCACTTTTACACTTTTGACTATAAATTGCCTCATTTTTT
>CEPX01415113.1_pt1 | contig 14222 bp, 12 predicted proteins | sample 361361 | NCBI WGS metagenome assembly CEPX01 (sample SAMEA2619974, study PRJEB7988) | marine metagenome | biome: marine biome (ENVO:00000447); feature: mesopelagic zone (ENVO:00000213) & marine oxygen minimum zone (ENVO:01000065); material: "saline water (ENVO:00002010), including plankton... | reverse complement strand
TAATGGCGAGCCTCCGCGTCGTTATATGAACTCTATTCGCGGCCGCGAATTGATAAAGCAAACAGTTAATAAACTAAAATACAGCTACACAGCTTAATAGTCGATTTAACTTTAGGTGCCAGAAAAATGGATACTAATAGGTAAGAATTTCGAAATCCCACTTGCTGATGAATACTGTGAAGCGTTAGGGATTGAGGTCGGCGATATTCTGTTTTGCGAAAGCTTACAAGGAGAGTATGGTCTAACATTAAGTAATCATCATGAGCAGTCTTTGTCTGATGAAAAAATAGCAAGAATAAAAAATCTTACATGGGTTATTAATCTAAAATAAGAACACTGTAATTTTTGTACTTAGCGAATCTGCTTTTATTAACAAGATTTATCTAGATTATTTTTTTATAAGCTTTAGTTGCTCATATTTTATCTTGCTATTTTACCTAATTGATTAACTTCTTATTTGACGGACAGCAATGAGCGAGGAATGGACATTCAAAGTATTGACGTAAAAACTATCGAATCTCTTTGTGTAATTTAAGTTATTTCTATGTAATTTTAAGTTATTTCTGATTAAGTAAATTGTCGGTTATTGGCTGTTTCAATAATTGTAATTTCTATTGACTATGTGTAAGTTATTAGTAGTTAGCTTATTAAGAAACGTGTTTCGATAAACTAGTAAAGTTTAAACATTAAATATTTAAGGGAATAGTCGGTAATGCTTAATTGCATTTCATAGGAGGTTGAATGAGTAACAAGTCTCAACACGTAGTGCGAAGTAGTGACGGAGGCTGGGTGGTTAAAAAAGGTGGTAGTTCCAAAGCAACTAAGCACTTTGATACTCAGCAAGAGGCGATAGATTATGGTAGGCAAGTGGCTAAAAATCAACATGCTGAATTCTATGTCCATGGACGTGATGGTCGTATCAGGGAAAAGGACAGTTATGGAAATGACCCTCACCCGCCCAAAGACAAGAGATAGTTATGAATGATTTTGATTCTAACGTATTCGTGAACTGCCCATTTGATGATAATTATCGACAATTGCTACTTTCGGTCGTTTTTGCAGTAAAAACTCTAGGGTTTAATCCTCGTTTATCCCTAGAAAGCAATGATTCCGGTGAAACTAGAATCGATAAGATCCTTAACCTAATTAGTGAGTCTAAGTTCGGCATCCATGACCTTTCTCGAATAGTATCATCAGATTCGGAAGAGCATTATCGTATGAATATGCCCTTCGAATTAGGAATTGATTATGGTTGTCAAAAACTAAAAGGCGATATTTGGTCAAATAAGAAAATACTTATCCTTGAAAAAGAAAGGTATCGATATCAAAAAGCACTATCTGATCTTTCTGGTTCGGATATCAAAAATCATAATGATGACCCTATAAAAGCCATAAAAGTTATTAGAAACTGGTTTGTTCCAAGTGAGATAGAAAGGGCACCGAGTGGGAAAGTTATTTGGAATGATTTTAATGACTTTCAAGCGTATTTACATGATGAACTTGTAATTAAAGATGGCCATGATTCTGTTGATGAGGTTGAAGTTATAGAAGTCATTTCTATGATGGATTCATGGCTTAATATGAAGTGTAACAGTTCAAGTGAGGATGCTGCTTGAAGCGTTTACCTTACGTTTCTTGTACTTAACTGAATCACGGCCCTGAGCGAAAATCTGATCTACGCTTCATCTATTTTCAGCTCTATAGTCAGGAAAGCGACTAAATTGCTTGATATTAAGTTTTGAGGAGCCTATTTCTATAGGTTTTACCTTATCAATTGTTAGTTTGGTTTCTTGAGTACTCAATAAAAGCAATAACTTGGGTGCAGTTAAAGACACATACGGGTGTAGTTGGAATATTAGATTTTTCTCTTTTTTATATACAGTTTATTGGAAGGCGAATTATAAACTCCTAAAAATCGTTAAGTAAAGGACATAAAATAGCAGGCCTGTGATGCTTTTGATAAGTGTATCTATTATCTACTGTTGGCACTTTGCCATTAATTGGTAAGTTAAGCTTATCCATATTTTAATGTGAATACTCTAACTTTTTCCGATAAAATCAATAGCCCCCGTTAAGTGCAAGTAAAAACCTGCTTTCTGAATTTTTAATTGTATGTTTACAAAAGTAGCTGTTGATGGAATCATCCTAGTGAGTAATTTACTCTATTTTGAAGTATTACAATCCAAAAAATAGTGTCAGTTTTCATAGCTAATTGGTCTTGGGTAGATTATGGATAAGTTCAAACTAGTTGTAGATATACTAAGTTCAACAGCGGCAATGATCGCTATTTTTACAGTGCTAGTTGCTTGGATATCAAGTAAGAAAAAGCCATTAAAAGTAAAGAGGGTCGTAATACACCAGTCTAGCGACTCGTCTATGTATATATTAGAGATAGAAAACAACAAGCCGTATTATGTAGAGGTTAAGGCCACTCAGTGTTTTACTAAAAAGCATTATAAAGTAGAGCAAGTTAATAATTGCTTTCCTACTATCCGGGGCACTTACTCTTTAACCGATAGCGTTTTTCTAGCTGATAAGATTCATTCGATTCAACCTAATGGGTGTACTGATCTGAGGTTTAATAAAGGGAAGAACTTAAATGATGTTAAAGAACTGATTTTCTTAATGGATACTAGTCATGGTTTTCATTCCTTAAAGTGTAAAAATATAACTTTAGTAAATATGGGGACGCAGGTATTTGGAATGGAAGCTGTGGAAGAATACAGCTCTTGGCTACTTGCTGTAAAATGTTATGTGAAGCTGTCTGCTAAAAGGTTAGGAAACATGCTAAAAAGAAAAATTACAAGGGGCTAAGCAGTACCCTCTCAATATATGATATTTTTGGCTTTCACTGAGTATCGTGTATATGGTGCTATGTGAAAAAGTACGACGTTTCATCTATGTAGGTATGCATTGAGTGATAATTATACAAATGTATTTAAATATTTGAGAGAATACGAAGTGCCTTATAGTTCGGTTGAGCCTTAGGAAAATTGCATTACCTATGCTGTTTGTAACGAGGCACTATCTTGAGCTTTCCCTTAAATACAAAGTTTTCAGGAACAATGAATACGGCTAGTAACTCAGCCAACTTAAATTACTAATTATCCAAGTTGTCTAAGGTGTTTCATGAACACAGGGTAAATACTAAATCTAGATACAGTATTAATATTGATGATCGAAGGTTGGTATCAAACTTGTAATATACCGATTTAGAAGTTAAGGAATTGTTCTATTTGCATCCGGCTATCATATAACCGGGAGCAGTCCAAGAGCTTTGAAAGGTCAGAACGGAGTACTTAAATTAATCAGCTCAAATAAAATATCAATTCTTAATTAGTATTCCCAAACTTTAATAGTGGCTAACAATGAAGACCTCATTTTTGGCAAATAGATTCCCAATCTATAAATTAAAATTGGACAAAGAAAAATTAGGAATTGGAGGCTACATTTTCCCAAACTTAAATAACTCTGATCATGATGTGCCTGAATATTTAAAATTCAGACAATGTATTAAAAAAAAGACAAACTTTGGTTTGTCTTTTTTTTTACTTAATAATTCATTCTCTATAACTGCTAATAGCCTACAACTTCTTTCCTCTCCTATTGATATTTAAACATTCTTAAATTTAGATCTACGATGAACTTTCAAAGTAAATTGTCTGCGTTTTAGTTAGAATAGTATTTTTGTATAGCTGTTGTTGATTTATAGTATGAATGATTATTGGGATTTAGTTGCAGGAGCGGGTGGAGCATCAGTTTTAATAGTTGGTCTATCTGCTTGGTTAGGAAAGCTTTGGGCTAACAAAATTCTAGAAGAGCATAAAAAACTACTTACCTCTGAAATCGAAAAAGAGAAATTTGAGTATTCAAAAATATTAGAAAAGGAAAGATTTAAATACTCGATAGAGCAAGACAAGTTGAAGCAGGAATATAGTAAAAAACTAGAAGAAGTAAAAACTTTTTCAGTAAAGTATTCTGAAGCTCAATTCAACATATATGGAGTATTATGGGAAGCTTTATGTGATTTGCAAAAAGCGGTGAATGATGTTTGGGATCAGCCAACTAAAGAAAAAGTGAGATTATTTTCGAATCAACTCGACAATGCTATGAGTAACCTTAATCGAGCGTCAATTTACATAGATGATAGTCACCTTGAGAGTATCAATGAGGCATTGCAAAAACTATATAAAATACAAGAAGGTAAGGGTGAGCTAGCGGATAAATTAGGGCGTGGTAGTCAACCTCTAGAATATAATTCTAGGTTATGGAGTAGGGTTCAGGATAATAGACGTCTTAAATCTGAGTTTGGCGGGTTACTGGACAGCTTAAGATCATATTTCAAATCTAAAATCTCAGGAGTCTAAAACTGGATCTGGGTTATTACGTTTGCGAGATCTATAAGCGATATTGTTACATGGTCGGTTAAATCACTTAAAGCCCCCACTGCAATACCAATTGTTTTGCATCAAAGCCTGATACATAGCGGTTCTCCAACTGTTCTTATGTTGTAGTGATGACCCAGCATGCTTTTTTATTAGGGCTTGCTTTACAGCTGTTTGCTGACCAATTTGGAAGTCAATATCTAACTCACCACGTAAATTTGATAATTCTTCACCTGCTTGAACACAAAAACGTTGCGCCAATTTAAAGTCATTGAAATGATTGGTAATTCTAGCTTTGTCATCAGCGCTCCAAGTGTTTGGAGGGTGAGCATAGTATCTAACTGTAGCTGGGCTAGTTTCTATGACTTCGGCAAATAACCATTGTTCATTTATAAAGTGCCCTTGATCAAAATAAGGGTGTAAGCTTTGCTCATTCTTCGATGTTGCTATTCCTGCACTTTTACCTTTATTACAAGGGGTACAACTTGGAACTAGATTGTTTGGGTGAATAGAAAACAGTGGAAACTTTGCTTTCGGTAAATAATGATCTAACGTGTCAACCTGCCCAAATCCACAAAATGGACAAATACGTAAAGGAGCTCGCATCATTAAATAATCATAATATTGTCGAGCTGGCTTTGTTGCAGGAACTAAGTGAAATGTATATAGACCTTTTAGTTCTGCTTTAGTTACCTGCCCTGAGACAATGTCAGCATCAGCACCAGCAAATGGAATTATTTGGAATAAGTCAGCAGTGGCAGCTTTAAGGTCAAAGTCTTGCACAGCGTGATTCATTTGTGGATTGATAGCATTTAATCTTGTAGTTAAAGGTTGGTTACTAATGCTTCCTACACAGGTATTTAGTACATCAGTGAAATTTAACTGAGGCAGAGGAATAGGTCTCATTGTTAAACTACCTCTTTATGCGCTATTAAAGCTCTGAGGATGGCTTGGCCTTCATAACCTAACTGGCCATCATAAAGATCTACAATCTCATCAAAGGTTTTTCCTTCTTCGACTGATTCGATTAATAACGCATGAAAACCGGACTTTGTGACTTCTAGGCCAAATACTTCACGAGTCAATACACCGACGTTTTCTCCAAAAGTTTCATTTTCTGGTCTAAATGACACCCCTTCATTTCTCGTACGTTCCAACCTCCAAACGCAGCTTTTAGGTACTTCTTGAAGCACTACGGGTGAATGAGTGGCAATGATAGCGACAGCGTTTCTATCTACCAATAGATCAGAGAGGGCTCTTGTAAATGCTGATAATAGCGGTGGATGTAAATGGCTTTCTGGCTCATCAATTAGGACTAATGTTTTCTCTTCTATTGTTTCAATAAGTTTGGTTAATGTGAGTAAAACAATCGTATGGCCTGAACTCATTCTACTTACTAAGTTGAATGCTGATTTTTTTACTTCACTGATTCTGTTTAATTGACCTAAGCGTGTGAGATTCATTTCTGCAAAGTTTATATCAGACTCTAACGTCTTAATAGCTCTTATCCATCTTTGCTTCTTGCTATCTAGGCCAAAGCAAACGGCTAAACTATTAACAAAGTCACTCCTTAGTAGTTCTATATCTTTCAACTCATTTGAAACATTATTTCCGCTCTTCTTAAGCCCAATGTAGAAGTAACATGTACCTAAAGATCTATCGGATCTATCTGTCGGTGGGATGAAAGGATCAAATGCGCTAAATGATACAGATGATATACTGCTAAAATAGTCTTTTGGGAGTTCGGTTTCTTGCCAAAAATTAGTTTGTATGAATATCGAACCAACTTCGGCAGGGTCAGCTTCTTCCTCAATAACACTTCTAACAATATTGTTTAGAAGGGTTGTTTTACCAACCCCATTTCTACCTATCAACACGTGAATATTGCTAGATGGAAAAGAGCCTGGTGTAACTTCAAAGCTTAAGTCTATTTGAGCGCTTCTTTCAGTCTGTTGCTTCTTATATGAAAAGTTGAACTCTGTAAGCGGGGCTTCATTTTTTAAAATTCTTGAATATTGGCCATGGATTACAGAAATACTTACGTTTCTTAGCAAGGATGTTTTAAAAACATCCTCTTTAACCGCTACATCGAAACTCGATTTTAAATACGCTACGTCTTTGAGTTTATCCAAGAGTTGATTTCCTAACTCTTCGCTCAGTAATTTTCGTATATTTTTGTAATATTCTTCATCTTGGCCTAGCGTAAACGCTTTTTCAGCTAACTCGCTAAAACTATCTGGTAATTGCTCTGAGACCCAGCCCGATTCGAAGCCAACAACACCGAGCTTCAGATTACCGATTTCATGCCTAGCCCCATTTTCATCGAATACGACAAGTGAAAAACTTGTTTTAAATGAGTAGTCATCCCAATTATCTTCACACAGGAAGGCTATTAGTCTACTAGTTTGCGGAGGGTAGGCTCTGTGTTTGATTTTTTTAAACGTTAATTCCATTTTAATTTACTTAATATCTAGTGATGGGCCGTTATAAACCCTCAACATCCATTCCATGCTCAGCCAACCATTTCTTTCGTTCTTTATAGTCGGGCATTGCACGTTCTACACATAACCAAAACTCAGCGGAGTGGCTTGGTTCAACAAGGTGAGATAACTCGTGAACAACAACATATTCAGCTATTTTTGCGGGTAATAAAACTGTTTTCCAATGAAAGTATAAAGTTTGGTTCTTACCACAAGAGCCCCAGCGATAGCCGAGTTCACGTACCTTTACTGATGAAAACTCAACGCTTAGCCTATTTTTAAATTCATTGGCTTTAGCAGTTAACCAATTCAACCCTTTTGATGAATACCAATCAATAAATAGTTTTCGAGCATCGCTAACGTTACTCTCTACTAGGTGGAAGCGCCCATGATGAAACTTCAATGGTGCTGTTTGTTCGTCGATTAAATTCAAACGATAGCTACGACCTAAATATAAAAAACCTTCGCCTTGAATAAACTGCTTTGGTCTAATCGTTTTCTGCATTAGCGATTTTTCAGCAAGCTTTTGGTATATCCAACTAAGCTTGGAACGAACAAACCCCTCAAGTTTGTCATTCGCCACTTTGGGTGGCGCAGTTAGCAATAAACTGCAATCTCTATCCACAGTGAGTTGCATCGTTTTACGATTGCTACTGTGCTTAACAGGAATAACTAAATCTTCAATGGTTAAGGTCATACTGCCTCTAACTTGGGTGTATTAGCTTTGGCAAGCTCTCTTAGCTTGTCTACTAAAGGCTCCATATGGTCAAAATCTAAAAGATCTGACTCATGCAGGCTTTCAAATAGGTACTGCTCAAGCTCTTCTTGTAACGATATTCTGTGGGGCTCCCAAAAACTCGTTGTGGTTATCTTGTCTTGAATATGCGCCACCAACTTTTCAGTTAACTCGATAAGTTGCGCTTCAATTGCTAAGTCAGGTTGCTCCTCACCACATACAGCTACTTTAAGCATGCGGTAAAAAGCTAAGTAGTGCTCAGGGATATCTGGCAAACCTTCCTCATGCTTTGTAGAGCCCGAACGCACCTCATCAATAATAGACTGTAGGGCTTTAATTAGCTCGTCCCACTGCCCAGCGAGAGAGTCTAGAATGCTTTTAAGACGCTCACTTAGCTTCTCGTAATATACAGGGTCTTCATCAATGTGCTGAGAAACATGGCTTTTTACAGCATGTTCCATTTCTGAAGCGATCGCTTTTTTCTGCTCTTCTGACGTAGCACCATAACTTGCTGCATGTTCGCGCACCTCATTTACACTATTTTCAAAGTGAGCATCGGTTAGGTTAACTGGCGCTACTTTAGGATCAATGCCAAGCGAGATAATGTGTTCGTCAATTAAAGTACGTACTTTAGCGCCAACGTCTTTACCTATCACCATGCTATCGCGATAGCGCATTCTTGCACGGTTTTGGATCATCGCAAGTGCTTTTGCATCAGCGGCAAAAGGCAAGCCTTCTGGTCTAGGCAGAACCGTCTCTAAGCTTTGTAAAAAGGCTTTCAACTTAACAGAAAACTCTTGGCGTAATCGCTCAGTACTAAGTAGCTGCACGCAAGACTCAATATCATTAAGAGATTCAGCGCCCTTACTTCGGAAAACATCAACAGCACGAATATGTCGCTCTCTAAGTGCGGGCACCTCGTCTTTTAAACTGCGAAGCGCACCTTCAACATCTTCATCACTATAAGCAGCCAGAGCAGCCTTTAAATGGTTAGCAACGCCATAGTAATCAACAACAATACCAAATTGTTTACCAAAACCTGTACGGTTAACACGGGCAATGGTTTGTAATAGCTCCGCTTCACGAATAGAGCGGTCTAAATACATTACCCCTTCAATTGGCGCATCAAAGCCCGTAAGCAGCATTGACTTAACAATTAAAAATGAAAGCGGGTCAGTGTCTGTTTGTTTGCGTTCTTCAGCTAAAAGTGGCTTTTTAAAGCGCTCAATCGCTTTATCTTGCTTAGCCCTGTCTGTATGCTCCGCCCATTCTGGTCCATCGTTATTGTCAGATGAAATAATGGTGGCAAATTCCATTTTTGCTAATACATCGCGGTAACGCCAAGCTTGTATCAATGCCTGTACTTTTGGTGATTTACGACACAATGTTTCGTTATCACACGCTTTTAACTCTTCAGCTAAATGCTCTGCATCTAATAACAGTTTATCACGGGCCTCTTTAAAGGCTTTAAAGTAGCGCACAGCAGCCAGTCTGCTGTATGCCACAACTTGCGCTTTATAGCCATTGGGCAGAATGTTCGTCACATAGTGACGAAGCATATCCGCGGCTTTGTCTTCAATTAGCTTAGTCGCCTCAAGTACGTTACCCTTGGTTGCGTACTTCTTCTTTATAGCTTCCAGCTCTTCTTCTGTTTTTTCACTGAAAAAGTCTTCAAATAGCTCATCTAAGCTTGAGCCTTCTTTAACTGCACCACTTACTGTGCGGCCTTCATACAAAATAGGGACGGTTGCACCATCCGCTTCAGCTTCTTTGATGGTGTATTTATCAATAAACTCGCCAAATACTTCATGAGTACGTTTCTTCTCACCCATGATAATGGGGGTGCCGGTAAAGCCGATACGCGCACAATTTGGAATACCTGAAAGCAAATTAGCATGCAAGTCACCTGATTGGGTACGATGCGCTTCGTCTACCATGACCAAAATGTCTTCGCTGGCATTAAGTAATTCAAATGGATCAGCCGCTTTCGCTTGTGATTCGCGATACTTTTGGATCATAGCGAATACAATGCCGGGGCCTTGTTGTTTCAATAGGTTTTTAAGCGACTTATTGTTGGTTGCAACCGAAACCATCTCATCAGTAATTTTGGCCGTACCTGAGAGTTGGCTTTGTAAGTCTTTACGGTCGGTCACAATCACCACTTTAAAACGTCGTAGTTTTACGTCGGTACGCAGCTTGCGGATCAGGAACATCATGGTGAGTGATTTACCCGAACCTTGGGTATGCCATACAATGCCGCCGCGTCTATCGTACTCGCCATCTTGCTTACGGGTTTTACCATTTAGCAAACGATGAATAGAGCGTACCACGCCGCGATATTGTTGATAGCGACATACCATTTTGATGGTTTGCCCACCTTGATGGGTAAATAAAATAAAGTGGCGAATAATATCAAGCAGTGATTCTGGCATTAACATGCCAGCGACAAGCCGTTGCTGCGCAGATAACTCTTTTACTTCCAGCTCTTTTGCCAACGCTTTTTCACATCGGCTTGGCTCGCTCGCTGTAACAACGGTTTTCCAAGGCTTGTAAAACTCAGCACGTGCGCCAATGGTGCCCACTAAACACTGCTCAAAGCTTGCCGCTATCATCAGCTGATTGGTATTAAATAACTGCGGAGCGCCTTCGTTGTCTTCAACTTCACCTGCGGCAAAACGCTGGTTTGAATATCGGCGCAGCTGATCAATCGCCGCTGCCATGGGCTCGGCGCTATCAGGATTTTTACATTCGATAACGACAAGTGGTATACCATTAACCAGTAAGACTAGATCAGGAATAATGTGCTTTTTGCTGGTGTCATGCCCTGCTGGGCACTGTACTTTAAACTGGTTAATCACCGTAAAGGTATTATTTTCTGGCGTATCCCAGTCAATAAAATGAATACTGCGGGCGCGGCCACCATCCCAGTCAGGCAGACCATCGACAATAATGCCGTTGGTCAACAGTTCAGATGCTTTCTGATTCGCTTCCATCAATTTAGAAGCGGCAATCCGGCTAATGGCCGAAATGGCTTGGTTGACTCTTTGCTCGTCAAGCCACTTAACTTGCTCACCATTTTCTAACGTGCGTAAATTAATGTTTACCAGCTGCTCGCGTAATACCTTGCTTTGCAGCACCTCTGCAAAGCACTCACGGCCAGTTACCGCTGCATCATCTAAACACCCTTCAATATACTGCCAGCCTTGTGTTTGCAGTTGTTTAATCAAGGGCAATTCTGATTGTAAATATTCCGGACCCATAGTACTTCCTTTTAAACTATTATTTTTAACTGGCCTGTTTTTGTTTTAATAATTCAGTGACACGGACTTTACCGGTAAGAAGATCGTCCATTAAGCCTGATTTTTTGAGTTTTAGCTTCTTTAGGTGCGCCAACTCAAAATCATACCTATTACATATTGAAGAATATCGTTCAGAAATCATGAGTTGTTCTTTTTTTGTAGGAAATAATAAAGGCAATTCTCTCTGAGCTAGAATTCCAATATATGCTCTGGTTGATTGAGCAGAAAGGGCGCTTAATATTTTTTGAAAATATGAACCTAAGAACCAGCAACTTAAATATTGAGGGGCTAATTGTTCCGCATCACATCTGTAGTAAGTGACTTGTGGTGTTAGCATAATTTTTTCACAGTCATCTGGCACAATTGCAACTTGGCCTACAGTACCTTTGTGGCTGAGTAATACATCACTTGCTTTGGAAAAACCTATTCGAAGTGATTCATATTGCTTCTCTGAGATTCGGTAGCATTTATCGAAGTTAATTTTATTATTTTGAATATCGTTCGCCATGATAAATGGCACACCATCTTTTACAAAGTCACTCGTTTTAGGATGTATTTCACCATGATTTCCATCTTGAACTTCCATTATGTATTTTTTTGTTATAGCTTCACCAATATTCATACAAGTCCAGTTAACAGGAATCCAGCCCAATTCAGAGGACTTATATAATTCAGGCGCATCTTCATAACCTGGGCGTAGCTCACCGTTTTCATCAACACCACGGGTTAATAGATCATGCAACAAGCCTTGTTTAACTTGTTGTAATTTGGCGATAATGGCTTCAGTTTCGCGGATTTGAGTGTCTAAAGTATCTAGAACTTCATTGATTTTATTTCGTTCTATCGGTGGTGGAACCGGTAAATCTATTTCGGAGAACTCTGTTCCTGAAATTTCCAAAAATGTAGTGCCTGACGCGCGTCTTTCTAGTTCAGCTTTTAGCAGACTGAAAAAATGGTAATAATATTCAGCGTCATTAGGGTCTTTAAATACTATTGATTTAAAACCTTGGTTAGTCGTTATCGGTAATTGATTTATGACTCTAGCGCCAAGCGTTGCTCTTGATGTCACTAAAAGAGAACCTTCCGGTAGTAGGTTTGCACCGCTATTGCTCAAACCAGAATTAGTAATATATTCTGCTGTGGTTTGTATGTATTTGCTCTTATGTTTAGATACTTCCCCAGGTGTCAGCCAAGGTATATTACCTTGCCAAAAAGGTGCTACAGCTCTTGAAGGCGTGCCACCACTTACAACAGTTCCTAGTTCATAAATAGACTTTGTTTCCCATTCAGAAGGGATGTTATTTAACAATGATTGATAATCAGACATACCCCAACCCCGATAAATAACCATTAAGTGCTTTTGCCGATTTATTTCGAGATGACTCTATCTGCGTCAATGTCACCTGATATTTATCCCACCAATTCTCTACCGTTGCGATTAACTGCTGCCGCTCCGCCGCCAGATAACGTTCTACAATGGTCAACATATCTTGGTAAAGGATATCGAGTATTAACTGTGCGGCTTCAGCAGAGCCAAGCTCGTCGACTTTGGTATTTAACTCACTCTCAAAAGCTTCTGTTTTTGCCTTTAAGTTCTTAACAATTTTGCTACGTTCAGACTTTTGCGCTTTAATTTGCTTTTCAATACGCGCTATTTCTTCGACTGAGAGTACTTCGTTGGTTTCACTGTCAGTGTCATTTTCAGCATCATCTTCATTTTCATCTTGCGGCAATTTAGCGCCAAGGGCTTTTATTGAGCCATCTAGCTCAGTTTTTTGCTGCTGTAAGTTTTGCACTTCAGATAAAAAGCCATCGAGTAAAAAGCGTACGAGTTTGTGCTCTAGTGGATCATATTTGCTTTTACTGTCTTCCATGGCGGTAATAATGCTGGTGCGCCATGCATCAACCACACCTTTGGAGTCACGGGCAATTAAGGTTAAAAAGTCATAGCGCTGTTGATACCAGAACGCCGCTATCATGCCACTCACTTGCGCATCACTTAGCATGCCAATCGGTTTCAAGCTTTCGGTAAAACTGTTGATAAGCTCTTTGCGTAGCGCTGCATACTCTTTGTTTTTAGCAAGGGCTGTAATACTTAATTTGTGGTTATCCCACCAAGTATTAAACGCTGTTCGCATTGCTTGCTCTTGTGTCATTACACTTGGGTTACTGTTTATCGTAGCTTTGATTGTTTGTTTTGAGTCAATCACTGCTACAAATTCTTGGTAACCAGCTTGGCCTGCTTTTGGCGTAAAGATGTCTGTTGTTTTTAAACCTTGTGCGGTAAAAAGAGGTTGCTTACTAGCAATTTCGCTATCTGGAATACCGCCCAGTAAATGCGCTTTAACATCATGGGGTTCTGGTGCTGGTGAATTGTCAGCATAACGGCGGATATTAAGGTTATAACTCTCTTCACTTAGCTTTTTGTTTGTGACTATCGAAGCAAAACCCGGAATATCTTCTTTTAGTTCGCCCGATTCAAAGGCTTCAAAAACCGACGCTACACGCTCGATATGTTCAGGCATCAGATAGTTTTGTGCACGGCCTTCAAAGTATTCTTTATCGGCATTGATAAACAATACCTTGCCTTGCATATGCTTTGGCTTACCGCTGATTTGGTGTGCCCCTTCAGCAACCTGTTGCCTAAAAATCATGATGCAGGCAGGTATACCTGTACCGTAAAATAGATTTGGTGGCAGGCCGATAACCGCTTCAAGTAGGTCGTCTGCAATAATGCCAGCGCGGATGTCTCTCTCTTCACCACCACGGAATAACACACCATGAGGCAGTACGGTAGCTACTCGACCGCCTTCAGCACATACCGCCAGCATATGCTGCACAAACATAAGGTCAGCTTTTTTAGCGCCTAAAGGTACTTGGCCATATTTAAAACGTTCGGGGTGATCAGGCTGATAAATAAATTGGCCATCATCATCTGTTTCTTTGGTGCCAAAGTTAATTGAAAATGGCGGGTTAGTTAGAATGCGATCAAACTGGATCAGTTTGCCATCTGTTGTATGCTGAGGGTGTTCTAGCGTGTCATCGTTCTCTAAGCTGTTACTGGTTAAACCATGTAGCAACATATTCATTTTGGCAATTGACCAAACAGTGCCAGCAGCTTCTTGGCCGTAACAATCTAGGCGAGCGCCATCACCACCTTGTTCATCAATATATTCTTTAGACGCAATAAGCATACCGCCAGAGCCACAGCAAGGATCATAGACTTTATGGTGTTGCTCTGGTTTCATTAATCGAACCATCAAACGTACAACGGAACGAGGGGTGAAAATAATGTCGTTTTCGACAAATGAAAAATTGTTAC
>CEPX01062259.1_pt1 | contig 14231 bp, 15 predicted proteins | sample 361361 | NCBI WGS metagenome assembly CEPX01 (sample SAMEA2619974, study PRJEB7988) | marine metagenome | biome: marine biome (ENVO:00000447); feature: mesopelagic zone (ENVO:00000213) & marine oxygen minimum zone (ENVO:01000065); material: "saline water (ENVO:00002010), including plankton... | reverse complement strand
GTTTCTGATTCTATAAACTTTGTGTATCCATAAGATCGCAGTATCTCAATAGACTTAGGCTGAAAATTTTCTGGTGGCTCAGAGCTTCCATACTCAAATATGATAACTGGTTTATTTTTTATGATCTGATTTTTACCGCCTATAAATATGTTGCTTTCTGAACCCTCGGCATCTATTTTTATGTAGTCTGGATTAAGATTAAGACTGTCTATGGTTGTGGTCATAACCATTTGCGTTAAAGTGTCATTTCCTAATCTATCAGGGCTAAAAAGCTCTGGAACTATAGTCGAGCCACCATAGCTATTGTCTCGAAGATCATTATTCTTATATTGCAATGTTGATATTCCTATAGTGTCGCTAATAGCCACATTAAAAGTATTTACATAAGGTGAATCTTTATATTTATTATATAATATTTGATAAACTTCGTTGTGGGGCTCGAACGCATATATGGTTGGGCTAGCATGGCTTTTGGTAGAGCCGATGACGAGCGAGTCAGTCTCTACTCCGCAATTGGCCCCAATGTCTAACAATACCTTACAATTTCTAGCATATTCTTCGACACAAGACATAGTACTAAAACCTTTCTTTAGAATTTAGACCAATGAGTGCAGGAAGGCGAGGTGAGCTATTTCTACCACCCCGTAGCTGTCGGAGCCAACATGAACCGACAGGGCGGCACTGGGGGCAAAGCCATTTAGCTTGTTGTATCTATCAAATCCAGACAGCGTTATAAAACGTAGCCCCTTGTGGACGCAGTATTCTGCCGCCTTAATTATATTGGGGGAATTGCCAGAAGAAGATATAAGGATGACCAAAGTGTCGTCTTCTGAAAAGTCTTTTATGAACTGAACATATGTATTTTCAACACCAATGTCATTCATATAGCATGTAAGGCGAGGCGAGTCGGAAAAGCTTAGAGCTTGCTTGTGCAAAAACTTAGTGTAGTCCTGAGCTATATGGCCAGACACAGAGTTGCTTCCGCCGTTCCCTATGATAATTATTTTTCTATGCTCTTTTACAATGTTCTTAAGTCTCTGGAGATCATCATTGTCAAACAGCACGGCTTTGGACACTTCTCTGAGGTTTGTTGTTGGCATTTTATTGTTATCCTATGGAAAAAACCAGTAATAGTCACCCCTATATCCAGCCTCTGCTAGAAAGACTTTCCAGTCATTTACGCTCATCATTGTTTGGGCGGTAAGGTTCCAGTTGTTCATGCTCTTTTCTCCCTCTTCGTCTAGCCAAGCGTCTACGGTAAGGAAAGAGTGCTTGGACACCCTTGTCAGTTCTTTTGCAGACAGAGCGCACTCTTCCGGCGTAAGGTTGTGTATGGTGTTTATGGAAACTACCAAGTCAAACTCGCCATCTTCAAACTCGCTAAGGTCTCTAGCATCGCCCACGGAAAGAAAGGGCCTCATTTCTGGATGGCAATTCTCTATAGCCCAGTTAGAAATATCTATCCCCCTAACCTGTATTCCGGGGACTGCCTTAATAAGGTCATAAAGCATATAGCCCTTGGCGCATCCCACATCTAGGACTTTGCTATCCTTTGTCAGTCTATAATGCTCTGCAAAAGTCTGGACTACGCCGTCCCAAAATTTCGGACGGTAGGAATATCCTCCATATCCTACGGATCTGTCGCCATCAAAAAAATCCCTTTCAAACAGACGGGCAATTCTGCGATGCTCTTCTGTCTTGGATTCTGCCCTTTGGGAGGGGTCTCTTTTTGTTTTAGGGTACTTTTCGAGAAGATTAATCTCCATAAAAGCTATCAAACCTCCGGCTAATGAATAGGGAACCTTCCTTGTAGCTTACGGGAATATCTTTTACGCTCTCAGCTTGGTTCCAGTTGAGCTTTTGGGATAAAAGATTGCAGTTGCCTGAAAACTTATTGAATATAATTTCAGCACTTCTAGTGCTGCTTACTTCAAGAACCATATCCAAAGAATCAAAAGCATCAGTATGCAATTCTTCTAGGATTGTATCTTCGTGGCCTTCCGCATCAATCTTTACAAGATCAACACCATCAATGATGTCATTGATATTTACCGTGGGAACTTCAATATCTTCTGTTGGGCCATAAACATTGTCTTTAGAGCCTTGTATGTGATTGCTTGTTGTGTTGTCTAATATTCTTATGAATCGAGCCACGCCGTTGTTGTCCGAAACGGCTACCCTGAAGGGCTTCACATTCTCACACCCGTTCAGGGATATATTTCTGGTTAGCTCATCAAAATGAATGTGGTCAGGTTCATAGCAACTCACACTAAATCCACACCTATCCATGAAAATAGAGTGCGCCCCTATGTTCGCCCCAATGTCAATCGCAGAGCTGTATCTGTCTCGGTTGTGCCAATAAAAACTAAATAAAATTATTTCATCTAAATCAAAAAGGTTAAGAGTGTTGCAGTTTCCCATGCTAAAATAAGGCATAGCGATAGTAATGTTGCCAAAGTCTAGTTCCCTGTCCCTTCCCTCTGAAACCGCATAATGAGAATAAATATATTCTTTCAGGTCATCGTAAAGGGAGTTGTAAGGTAAAGATCCCCTCTCGTGAGAGTCTTTTGCCATCGGAAGCTCGGTTAATAATTTTTCTAACACAAGAATGTCCTCTCTATATTTAAAAAACACCCAGACAGTAAGGGTCGTATAGCTCTAAAGGCCCAACAATGTCATCAAGTTCTGATATATAATTATTATTTAGACCCAACGAAATAGCATTGAAATTTTGAGTTAGCTGCTCTTTGTTCCTGTTTCCTAAAATCGCAGAACACACCGGTCTTTGGTGGAGGGCCCAATTTAATACAACTGAAAGTATTGACTGAGAGTGTGAGTTTGCGAACTTATTTAATTCTTTAACCTTGCTAACCATGAAAGGGGTAACGTCATTTTTAATGCTTTCGCTCAGGGTGGCGCGGGAGCCAGAGCATACTTCTTTTTGAATATATTTATTAGTTAAAACTCCACGACCTAAAACGCCATATGCTAAGACCCCTACGCCATTTTTTTCACACAGTGGGAAAGTTAGCGGGAGGTGCTTTCTTTTAAAAAGATTCAAGCCCATTTGGGCAGAAACAAAAAACCTATTGTCAACTGTACACTTTATTGTACTCTCCATTTGGGCGAATGTGAAGTTGCATATTCCATAGTATCTAACTTTTCCTTGTTCTACTAAAAGATTTAAAGCCCCTAGGGTGTCTTCGACGGGCGTTTCTGGATCGAAACGATGTATTTGGTAAAGATCGATAACATTTGTTTTTAGGGCCCTAAGGCTGCGCTCTGCTTTTTCTGCAATCAATTTTGGTGTGGCGCTCAGTTCGGGGGGCTGCCCTTTCCTTGTTCCCAGCTTGGTGCCTACTACCCAATTTGATCTACTGGATTCATATTTAAGAAATCTCCCTATTATATCTTCCGACATGCTGTTGCCGTAGACATCTGCTGTGTCTATAAAGTTTATACCTAAAGACTCAGCATGATGTAATATCTTGTGGGCCTCTTTGGTCTCGACATATGAACCAAAAACATTGCCCCCAATACCTATGGGGGAAATTGATAGGTCTGATTTTCCTAGAGGGTTTTGCACTTCAGTCTACCTCTGGCTTGCTGTAAAGCAGATGGAATGGGTCATGAATATAGCCACCCCCGTCAACCCCAATGACTTGACCTGTAATAAATGAGGAAAGGTCTGATGCTAAAAACAGAACAGCGTTTGCCACATCCAATGAAGAACCAATCCGATCCAATGAAACTGAGTGTATGGCAGTGTCTTTCCAAGTTTTATTTGACAGTTTGTTAAATCGCCCCTCATGTTCCTTCTGAACAATAAAGCCGGGAGCTATGGCGTTGACTCTAATGCCGAACTTCCCTGCACTTACAGCTAGAATTCTAGTTAGCTGCTCCAGAGCCGCTTTAGAGAGTTGGTAGGAAGGAGATTCAGAGGAGACAAAGGAACCGGAGACAGAAGACATGTTTATAATATTGCCTCTTGTACCGCTGGACTTCATTAGATCAATTGAAAGCCTTGACAAAAAGAAGGCCCCTTTGAGGTTGACATCAAATGTAAGATTCCAATTATCGCTCCCCTCGCTTTCAACCGAAGCGCGACTACCTCCGCGAGCATTGTTTACTAGGGTATGTATGGTGCCATATTTTTCGCGCACATAATCAATCAGGTTTTGACAGCTCTCCTCGCTGGTGAGATCTAGGTACTGATAGTCTGCTTGAAGGGTTTTATTGCAGGACAGGCTATGCTCTTTTAGTTTAAGCAAAGACTCTTGATCCTTGTCTGCAATTATAACATTGGCATCCCTTGATCCAAAAAGATCTGCCACTTGTTGTCCAATACCACGAACGCCCCCTGTGACCAATATGGTTTTATTTCCAAAGTATAGATCTTTCATTTATAGACTCTATCTAAAAACAGAGAGAGAAGCTCTGGGGTCTCGTGTTTACGAACGATGTGTTGGTTTTGTTTCGCAAAATCGTAATGGTCTGCATCCCCTATTTCTTTTTGCATGACCTCCGCATGGTGAAGGGGGTGCTTGAAAATAATATAAGGAACTTGGCTCAGGATGGCGACGTTGGCCGGGCCGCTGACCATTCCCATAAAAGCTGAAGACTGTTGAATGCATGTAAGCTGGTCAACAATAGATAGTCCTTCATCGTGAAGAGATATAACATTTGGCAGAGACTTGATATCTTCGGGGACTGTGTCCGATCCTATTAGCAGAAATTGTATGTCGAGCGGGGCTTTTAGGCTAATAAATTCTTTCCACGTAGAAAAATTTGCATTGCTTTCAGTGTCTCCTTGGGAGGCATTCTTTAAGTGCACGCAAACGGTAAACTTATTTCCAAACGATGGCTTATTCTGTTTTAAATCTAGATGTGGAGCCTCTCCATATTCTTTATGCAGCAGGCTCGTTATTCGTGTTGTGTTGTAGGGGCTTCCTGTTATGTTGGCAGCTTTGCATATTTCTAGATTAGGAAATAAGATTTGCTGTTGATGTTTTGAAAAGAAGTCTTCTGAAGACTCATAGGTACATATGCAATCCAACTCCAGTGCGTCAAATAGTATTCCCAGCCAGTGCCCTTCTAGATCTTGTCTTAATAAGAGATCTTTTTTTAGTTCTTTGATTCCGGTCAAGTTTGATATTTCAGCATTGCTCCCAATCAAAGCTAGTTGGCCCACGCAAAGACCGCTGAGCTTCGCGTAACATTGTAGGTTGCTTATAAAAATACACAGGGAGCCAAGACGAACGGGTTCCTTTTCTATTTCCCAAAATGCAACAATGGTCGCTTTAAATCCCATGTAACTCAACGACCCTTTCTGTAAGATTTTCTGGGGTAAGACCGAGCCGATTGCAGTGATCAGCGTAGCTTCCATAGCTGTGGATAAAGGTATCTCCCAAGTTAATAGATGAATATCTTACATTGTCCAAGTCATTGCAGCAACGAATAACATCATCATAAACACCTCCATACATACTATGTTCTTCTATAACAATACATCTTTTAGTTTTAGATACGCTCTTCCTTATAGTGTCAACGTCAAGAGGTTTTATTGTATGGTAGTATATTATTTCGGGGTCAATTCCCCTTTCCTCCAGCATATCTATAGAATGCATGGCTGTTTTTAAATGTGGCCCCAGAGCTATTACGGTGATATCTTTTCCCTCTTTTGCAACGATACCTTTGCCAAATTTAATTTGATCATCAGAAAAATCAAATTCATGCTTAGCTTCTGGAATTCTAAAGTAAGTTGGGTTGCCGTTGTCGTATGTTTCCTTAAATAAAAGATTGAACTCTTTGCAACTGGCGGGATAAATTATCTCCATATTTTCTATTGTTTTGAGTATTGCGAAATCTCCGTAACAGTGGTGGGTGCATCCCAAGGCACCATAGTCAAACGCACTACCAACGGCGACTAGATTGACACCAAGCTTCTGATAACCAAAGTCCAGCTTTATTTGTTCTAGAGATCTCTCCACAAGGAATGGGGCAATTGTGTGCACAACAGGAATTAACCCAACCTTTGAAAGTCCTGCTGCCATGTTTACAGTAGAGGGCTCGCATATGCCTATGTTGTAATATCTACTAGGGCATCCTTCTGCGAAGGGCTGTAGCGCAAAATGGCTAATGTCTCCAATCAAAACAACCAAGCGTTGATCCCTGCGTCCCACTTCGAGCATTGTGTCAGCAAATTCTTGTCTTAGTTTTTTACTCATCTTGCGAAAGTTCCCCTTCGATATCTTTCATCTCTTCGTCGGTAGGAATTCTGTGGTGCCAAGGGCCATGGCCTTCTGTAAAGCTGACCCCCTTTCCCTTGACGGTGTGTGCGATTATTACTTTTGGTTTGGAGTCAAGGTTAAACTCCATGCTTTCTATCGTGTCTAATATTTCTTTTTCATCATGGCCATCTATTTCGTAGGCTTCCCATCCGAAAGACTCCCAGATAGACTTCATGTTTGGGAAGTTAAGTATTTGGTCAATTGACTTATTTTTATCAACTATCAGGCAAAGGTTTCCTAGTTTTAAATTTTGAGCAATCAAAGCAGTTTCCCAAACGGTTCCTTCATTACTTTCCCCGTCCCCGATCAAAGAGAAAACCTTATTACTCTTTCTTTTTATTTTGAGTCCCAAGGCAATTCCCATGGCGGTTACAAGACCGTGGCCCAAGGACCCGGTTGAAGCTTCTGCACCGGGAACCTTGGTGCAGTCGGGGTGCCCTCCTAGAATACCACCTTCTTTACCTTTATTCTTTAGGTCTTCCTCAGAGATAAAACCATATTTTTCCAGAACTACATACAGGGCTGCTGCGCCATGCCCTTTACTCAGGATAAAATAATCCCTGTCTTCCCAGTCTGGGTTTGACGAATCAAACCTTAAGACCTTATCATATAGCGTGGCGATTATATCAACAATAGAATATGCGCTAGGGATATGGCCTTCGCCAGCATTTTTAATAATCTTGGCAATTTTTATTCTAAGCTTGTTGTTTTTTTTCATTGTTGAAAACATTTCCCCTGCCCACCATCAACGAGGAAAGAGGACCCAGTGCAAAATGATATCTGGTTTGAGCACAAGAAAGTAGCCACCGTGCCAATTTCATCTAGGGTTCCGAACCTTTTAATGGCCATTCTTTCGTCTAAATATTTTTTAACGTGTTCGGGGCTACTTTTCGATGTGTAATCCCAATAGCCGCCCTCTGTGAATACGGCTCCCGGCAAAAGAGAAGTCATCACGACCCCATCTGGAGCTAATACCCTTCCCATGCTTCTGCTGTAAGCTGTTAAGGCTGCCTTCGCAGAGCAATAGGTGACTGGTCCTTGGTTCTCTAGAGATGAGATTGAGGAGATATTGACAATCCTTCCCCATCCCTGATCTCTCATGTGTGGTATTAATAAGTTGTTTAACTCTATGGCGACCTCAAGATTAAACCTCCACACCCTCCTCCATTCTTCAAGTGAACAGAAGGGGTCTTTTATGTCCAAGGTGCCCCCTAGATTATTGATGACAATATCTGGATTGCCAAAGTGTTTTTGTAGCTCTTTAGTAGCTTCTTCTGGCTTCCCGTCAATCGTTAGATCACACGCTAAAGCGAAGTGGCCCTCGTTTTCTCCACCCAACTCCTCAAGAAGTGCCGTTAAGTCCTCTTGGGTTCTGGAAACTATGCAAACCTTGACCCCTTCTTTTGCTAAGTTCAGGGCAATAGATTTTCCTAGACCCCTTCCGCCCCCGGTGACTATGGCTCGCTTTCCTCGTATCCCTAAATCCACTTAAATCTCCTACATGCTATTCATTACGGTAATGATACGTTTTGGCCGAAGGGGAATAACTTTTGATAATATCTGACGGGTATTGTCAGTGGCTGTAATGAAAAGTGTGGTATCTGTCACGCTACCTAGGCGACTTGAATGCTTGATGGGAACCGGTAAATTGATATAAAAAAGACCCTCTTTCTCTTGGTCGTCGTCGAGGATGTATAGGAGATCTGAAAAATCTTCATTGAGGTGGTAGGCCAATACAGGCAACGTTAATGAAGCACCATATCCGATAATCTTTTCTTTTCCGAGCGAACGTAAAAATAAACCGAGACTTTCCATCCTTTGTTGGAATATGAAGTGCTTTCTCATTACTCGTTCTTGGTCTGGTTTTAAAATATCCAGCGCGCCAGCTTCGCTTCCCTTTTTGAAGGCAAAAAGGAGAGACCCCCAGTGTGGGTTGGTGTCAGAAGCTATTATGCAGCCGCCCAAATCTTCTATAAGACAATTAAAGGAGTGAGATGAAAAATAATTGAGGTGCTGATGAAAAATCTGATCAAATCTGCAATTTTCTACTAGCCCATCAAGGCCCGGAAACTGAAAAAAGAAAAGGGTGCTTGGGGTTGCGTGTTGGAATAGTTTTGAGAGCATTTCTTTTGGCTTCTCTACATGCTCAAGCGTGTGGCTGCAAATTACCAAGCAGTCGTTTAAATCGATTTCATTTAAATCAACATTTTCAATGAGGTCGCTAATAACGGTAAGCTTTTCTTCTTGGAGCGCCTCTTCCTCTCCTTCCAGAATTGGATCGACCCCTATTATATGGTCTGCCCTTTCTTTCAGGGAGTTCAATAAATAAAGATCCCCACATCCAATCTCAATTATTGTCTTAAAGTGTTTGTTTCCTGTCGTTGAAGTTATAAAGTCAAGGAAAGCATCATTTACTTTACTTCCTGTTTCGCTCGTAGAAGTTCTGTAGTGATAAGATTTTCCGTACAGTGTGCTGGGGGGAACTACATTTGAAATTTGACCATGACCACACCCTCGACAAAAATGAAAAAACTGATCTAGGAAACCAACTTTTTCTTGGGGCTTTTTGTCAGTATAAATTTCTGTCAAGGGAAAGTTTGGAAGGCTCAGAAGGGGGGCTTCCAGTGGTCTTGCGCAAACAACACAGCGGTCGCGTCGTTCAAAAGCAATATTATTAAAATTTTCAATCAACATTTTTTAACAATTCTTTCATGACTGCAATGTTCTTGTAATACTTTGTGTGAGGCAGCTTTCCGTGCCCAAACGCCTCGATCATCTCTTTAATCGCATCGCTACTATCAAATTTATAAGTAAAGCCTAATTCTTCTTCAAGCTTGTCGGAGCATGTCCTGTAAGATCGGTGGTCTGGATTGTCAATTGTTGTTATTTCTGTTTCTGGAAGGAATTTCTTAACTAAATAAGCAAACGATTTAACAGTTCCATTTTCATAGCCACAATTATATACGTTTCCAAAGGAATTTCTGTTGGCTAATACATGTTGGTATATTCTTACCATGTCTTTAATGTGAAGTGTCGGGCGGTATTGGTCTCCTCCGAAGATGGTTATTAGCCCGTTGTTAAATGCTTGATCTACAAACATGTTAAGGGTTAGGTCGAGCCTTTGTCTAGGAGAGTATCCACATATGGTAGAAGGTCGAAGGATTGTGGCTGCAAAGCCCATCTCCTTGCTAAGGTATGAAAGGTAGTGTTCTATCTCGATCTTGAGCTTGGAGTATTGCGTTAGTGGTTCCGGAATTAAGTCCTCAGTAACCTTTTCCTCTTCCTTTATTCCGTAGACACTGTTGCTGGAGGCATGAACAAAGTGTTTTACCTTTGTTGTTAATGCGCTGTTGATGACATTCATAACTCCATCGTAGCTGACCTCATGGGTAAAGTCGTAGTACAGGTCAGAGCACGGATCGTTAGAAATGCAGGCAAGGTTAATTACATAGTCTATATCCATCATAGCTTTGGATACTTCGGAGGAGTCTCTTATGTCTCCTTTAATTATCTCTAAATTTTCATTATCTCTAAGGCCAGTTTCTTCAAGAAAGGTATCTACGGATTCCCAAAACCAAAAGGTGTCAAAAACCTTAACTTTGTAACCGTCGCTAAGGAGAGTCGGGACTAGTAGGCTTCCCACGTAGCCCGCTCCTCCTGTAACTAATACTTTATTCATATTGATCCTATTTTAAAAGGGCCGTAACTGTTTGCTTAAAATCAAGCTTACTATACTCATGTTTGTGTCCTATTACGCTTGCTTCCATATACCCAGCTATGTTACCCAATAAGGCCGCAATTTCTAACGGAGTATTTTGCATAACAAGAGCCGAAAAGATCCCAAAAAAGGCATCTCCGGCCCCCACGGTGTCTTTTACGTTCCCAGAAAGCGCAGGGATTTCTAAAACATTTTCTTTGTCTACTACGATGCAGCCATGCGAACCTCTGGTAACAACCAAAACTTCGGAGCCAATTTTTTCTCTTAATTTTATTGACAAATCGGTAGGACCCGTATGCTTGTCTCTCATTTCAAGGCGTAGCTCGGCGTCGTCCACTATAGAGACTGAGGGCTGAGAGTATTTGCTTATAAAGTTGTACCCTTTATTGCCGCTGTTGGATTGAACATTGACAGAAAAAAAATGCTCCGTCCCATTCAGAAGGCCATGCCCATAGTCTATTGCTATCGGTGACACATATGATCCTAGTTTATAAAGAAATATTTCTCTTTCTTTTTCGGAAAGGGGTGCGTCGTTTATGTCATATATTTCGAACAGCCTGCTTTCCCAATAGGAATCTATGAAGCGGGTTTTCTTTATGGTGGGGGAGTTTTCTTTACGGATGTAATCCAGCTTGACATTATTGGAAAGACTACTGGTGATGAAATCCAGAGATTCAGAAAACGAATTATTTCCTATGTAAGTTAAAAGGTTTACTTCCCTTACCAAAGCGGCAAGCTGGTTAGCCACAGCACCAACGCCTCCCAAAAAGGCTTTATGCTCTGCCCTCTCGAATACAATTGATGGATACTTAGATGACTTTCCAAGACAATTGCCATACACATATTCGTCTATAATAACTTCTCCCACTAGGTTGACAGTCTGGGAGCCTAGCTTGTCGATGTAATGCAGGATCTCTTCGGCGGTATATTTTTGTTTGATCTGCTTTGCGAATTCTAAAAATTTTTCTCCTAGCAATGATTCGTTGAGTAGGCTTGAGGAGGAAAATACATTTTCATTAGCTATAAACAGAACTTCTCCTCCCCCCTCTTCCACGCACACTCTTTCCAAATCAATTTTATTGGTAATGTCTTCCTTTTCTTTATATTCTATTCCCTTAATATAATAGTCTGGTCTCAGGCAACTTATTACATATTCCGAAGAGGGATCATTGCTTACTGTGACAAAATCTACAAACTCAAGGGAAGCTACGACATTCAATCGATGCTCTATATTAAAGAACGGTCGGTCGGGACCCTTGTTGACATACCCATCATTAGTCAGGCTTACGACAAGCACATCACAAAGCTCTTTCGCTTTTTTTAAATGCTCGATGTGCCCTACATGCAAGATATCGAAGACCCCGTGAGAGAGCCCGACGCTTTGAGAGGCGTCTATATTTTCTCTCAAGAATTCGGCTTCAATAAATTTATCGCTTGTGGAGGTATTCGAGGGGGCCGCTTTGTTTGTGGACATTGTTCTTGATAACCCAGCTTATAGTTTCCCTTATGCCTTCTTCTAATTTTACCTGCGAAAACCACCCTAAATCATTTATTTTTTTACTGTCCAGCGTATAGGCTCCGTCTTTTCCTTTGCGGTCTTCCGATATTTCCACGCATTCTTCAAAGTCTTTTCCCATCTCTTTGCAGATCATTCCCACGAGGTCTCGAATGGAGACTTCTCCATCATGCGATATGTGAAATATGTCTCCGGCGTTGCCCTTTTCTAGGACTAGGCGTTCGGCCCGCGAAACGTCTGATATGTGAATAAAAGAGCGCGTTGATAAACCCCCTCCGTGGAGCGGAAGTTTTTTCCCCTGCAATAGAGAGATGATAGTTTTGGGTATGATTTTGAAAAGTTGCTGGCGAGCGCCATAGACATTGGCAGAGCGCACCATGCAGGCGGGGAATCCAAACTGCTTCCTGTAGACATCGAGGAGGCCGTCTGCCGCTGCCTTGGAGGATGCGTAGGGTGTGCTAGGGTTGTAGTCTCTTGACTCAACGATTCTTTGCTCGCAGCTTCCATAAACTTCTGGTGTGGAAATTTGTAGGTACTTTTTAATGGAACCTATCTGGCATAGGTGGGGCAAGAGGTTGGCAAGAGAAGTAACATTGGTGTTGTACCAGTCTGCCGGGCACTTCCAGCTATACTCAACAACACTTTGGGCGGCAAAGTTAATGATGTGGTCTGGCTGAAAGTCCCTTATCACTTTCGCAATTTTAAGATTGTCCTTGTTTAGATCTAACTGTAGGAATCTAAAGCCTGTATCTTCCTTGTCATATGAAAGCTCGTATTGATTCTTCTGGGGGGATCTACTTATTCCCAACACCTCATCTCCGCAGGCTAGTGCGTGGCCCGCAAAGTCTTGCCCCGAAAAAGAATTAGAGCCAATTACTACTGTCTTCATTGTTTTTTATCCTATTATATAATCTCTCTGTTGTGTAATTATTAACGAAGTGCTCACGAGCGGATGCGGCGATGTGTTTGTAATTATCCCAGTTGACACTGATATCGAATATTTTTTCTTGGAGGTCGGTGATATCTTCAAAGTACAAAAAGTGTCTGTCTGGTTCATAAAAATGTTCGATGACGTTCCAAGCGTCTTTTTCTACAAGATTTAAAGTATTGCAAGCTGCTGCCTCATTAACCCTTGACTTTATCTGTGGACACATGCGAGAGCTTTCTGCAAGCCGAAACGCCTCGTTGGTCTCCCACTTGGGCTGAGATTTTATATTGGCTAGGTCTCTTTCGTCTCGTACCAGAAAATTATTGAAACAAATAGAGATTTTACATTGAGATATTCTTAACATTTTTTCTTCGTTGCTTAAATTTGTGTCTGTCGCCAGCGGAACCCTAGATTGAGTTAGTTGATTTATGCCGTGAGTCATCGTCATGTAGCGATATTTAAAGGAAGAAATAATATTGAGCATGTCAACATATTTGCTCCCATGAATTCCCCCATGATAGCAGACATCAAAGATTTTTTCTTGAGGGGGCGGCGTATATTTTTCGTCGAGAGGATACCAAATAAATCTGTACTTGTCGGTGTCCTTTACACTGTTTAACCACGAAGCGCTGTATGGGCAAATTGTATATATCTCATCAAACTTGTCATCTAAGTAGATATTTTGATCACTACAAAATTCGGTGGGCATCGTTACGTTAAAATATATTTTTCTTTTATAGCTCTTGATCCTATCAAACAAATCGTTCGAGTGAAGGTTATTATAGCCATACACTAGGGCACTCTCTTCGCTTGGTTCGCCATACGAATCAAGGTCTATGTAGTGCATGTTGGTTCCGGGGATTTCTATGGACAAGTCCTTCAAGACTAGCATCTAAATAGTTCCTCTTGTTGAGGTATCTATATTGTTATTGTCTAGGATTTGTTGCAGTTCTGGGTATTCCGAGACATTCCACTTACCCTTAATCAAAGCAGAGGCGATATGGGGGAGGGGATCTGAGTCATAGTGAAATATTCCACGCTTTTGCTCTTCTCCATAAACAACGGCACCCTGTATATTTAAGTCCTTGCAAGTTTCTTTCGCAAGAATTTCAAAGTGACCCTCTGTGTTCCCCCTGATCCCGATGGCAGCCTTGGGGCCGACCTCGTGTATCTTAAGGTAATCTTTGGTCTTCCACAGGGAGAGGGCTTGGGAAAAGGAGCATTGGGAGGTCGGTGGAATATAAAATATTTTATTACTTAGTATGGTTGAAAATATTGCAAAGCTTTCGATGTCGGTATAAACAAATCTAATATAGGAAAGATCGCTGCTACTTAGTAGCCCCAAGCAGTCGTTTAGGAATTCCAGATTGGGTTCTTTGTAAAATAAATAATCTTCGTTTAAATAGAGGATAAATTCTTCCTCCACCTGACTCAAGCAGTCTATCATTTGGTCGGTAAAGCATTGCTTGGAGTCGTATTTTATACACTTGACATAGGATGGTAAAGAATCCAAGTCTATTTCATCTATAAATAGGTATGTCTTGGGTAGCGCACCGGTGTCTGTGTATTTTTCCAGTTGCTTAAAGAATAACGATAAGCAATCTGAATTAGACGAGTGGGAATTTATAACCAGTGATAGCGAATTCATAAATTTTTTTTAGGGAAGGGATCTATAAAAGTGGTCATTTGAAAAGACCAAACTCTGCCAAGTCTCTGTATGGGGGTTCTTCTATGAGGTCTGGTGAATGCTGTGGATGGTCGGTAAGTAGAACTAGACCC